>Ga0268252_1000386_pt1 | contig 29239 bp, 25 predicted proteins | sample AgamicMgSfrz_FD_200244 | JGI IMG/M metagenome (GOLD analysis project Ga0268252, IMG submission 200244) | Agave microbial communities from Guanajuato, Mexico - Mg.Sf.rz (v2) (version 3) | ecosystem: Host-associated > Plants > Phyllosphere > Phylloplane/Leaf | place: Guanajuato, Mexico | collected... | reverse complement strand
TTTGTTTGCATTTCAGCCAAAACAAAAGCCAGTTCGTCTGGAAGAGGTTGAATCTGCTGAATCCATTGTGCGCCGCTTTAAGACAGGTGCCATGTCATTTGGATCTTTAAGTAAAGAAGCGCATGAAGCACTTGCGATTGCGATGAACCGAATTGGCGGTAAAAGTAACAGCGGAGAAGGCGGGGAAGATCCTGCCCGCTTTACAGTAGATGAACATGGTGATGACCGTAGAAGTGCGATTAAACAAATCGCTTCTGGCCGATTTGGTGTGAAAAGTCATTACTTGGTCAATGCAGATGAACTGCAAATTAAAATGGCGCAAGGAGCAAAGCCGGGAGAAGGCGGACAGCTGCCAGGAAATAAAGTGTATCCTTGGGTGGCCGATGTACGTGGTTCTACGCCAGGTGTCGGGTTGATTTCACCACCGCCGCATCATGATATTTATTCCATCGAGGATTTGGCACAGCTGATTCATGATTTGAAAAACGCGAACCGTGATGCACGCATCAGTGTCAAACTTGTATCTAAAGCCGGCGTTGGCACGATTGCAGCAGGTGTAGCAAAAGGAACTGCGGACGTCATTGTCATCAGTGGTTATGATGGCGGTACAGGAGCTTCACCGAAAACGAGTATTAAACACACAGGACTTCCTTGGGAGCTTGGATTGGCAGAGGCGCATCAAACTCTTGTGTTAAACGGTCTTCGCGAGAGAGTCGTTCTTGAAACAGACGGAAAGTTAATGACTGGCCGCGACGTTGTGATGGCTGCGATTTTAGGAGCAGAAGAGTATGGCTTTGCGACAGCTCCACTTGTCGTGCTGGGCTGTGTGATGATGAGAGCATGTCATTTAGATACTTGCCCAGTCGGTGTAGCCACACAAAATCCAGAGCTCCGCAAAAAATTCATGGGTAACCCCGATCACATTGTGAACTTCATGATGTTTATTGCAGAGGAAGTAAGAGAAATCTTAGCGGAACTCGGCTTTACATCAATGGATGAATTAATCGGGCGCACGGACGTCCTAGCGGTCAGTGAACGAGCAAAAGCTCACTGGAAAGCAGGCCAGCTAAACCTTGAAACACTGCTTTATCAGCCAGAAGGAGCGCGGACATTCAGAACACCGCAAAATCATAAAATTGATGAATCGCTGGATATGATTGAAATCCTTCCTTATGTGCAAGAAGCGCTGAATCATCAAACACCGGTTGATCTATCATTGAACATTTGCAATATCAACCGTGTGGCCGGAACTATTACTGGCAGTGAAGTGTCTAAGCGCTACGGGGAAGAGGGCTTGCCAGAGGATACCATCACACTAAGATTCACTGGTTCAGCTGGACAAAGCTTCGGCGCATTTGTGCCAAAGGGCATGTCTCTCTATTTAACAGGTGATTCAAATGACTATATCGGCAAAGGACTCTCAGGAGGCAAAATTGCTGTTAAAACGTCTGATCATTTTGTACAAAATGGACATGAAAACGTCATTGTAGGGAACGTTGCATTTTACGGCGCAACTAGCGGAAAAGCTTATATTAACGGGCGTGCTGGTGAACGATTTGCTGTTCGTAATTCAGGTGTACATGTGGTTGTTGAAGGAATCGGAGATCACGGCTGTGAATACATGACTGGCGGACGTGTCGTCATTTTAGGAGACGTTGGGAAAAACTTTGGTGCAGGTATGTCTGGCGGTGTGGCTTACATCCATACATCGGATGCCAAACAGTTCAAAAGAATGTGCAATATGGAAATGATCATGTTTGAAAAGCTCACAGATCATGAAGAAGAACAAGAAGTGAAACAAATGATCAAGGAACACCTTGATTATACAAACAGCTCAAAAGCAGCAGCACTTCTTGAAAACTGGGAGCAAGAAAAGGATCAATTCATCAAAGTCATTCCGAGAAATTACAAAATGATGCTTCAAAGCATTGAAGAACAAAAACAAGCGGGCCTCAGTCATGAAGAAGCGGTGATGTATGCCTTTGAAGCAAACACAAAACCGAAAAATCAAGAAACGGCAAACGGGCAAAAAGCAGCCCTCGCTCATTAAGAAAGGGGAGAGGACAATGGGCAAAGCAACAGGTTTTATGGATTATAAAAGAGAAAAGCCAAATGAACGTGACCCTCTCACTCGTCAAAATGACTGGAAAGAATATTCAGCTCCTTATACAGATGTCGTATTGAAGAAGCAGGGCGCTAGATGTATGGATTGCGGTACACCGTTTTGTCAAATTGGGATGGAGATCAGGGGCGGCGTGTCTGGCTGCCCGATCTACAATTTAATTCCAGAGTGGAATGATCTTGTCTATCGCGGGAGATGGAAAGAAGCTCTCGAAAGACTGCAAAAAACAAATAATTTTCCTGAGTTTACTGGGAGAGTATGTCCTGCGCCTTGTGAAGGGTCATGTACAGTCGCTATTAATGATCCAGCTGTTTCGATTAAAAATATCGAACGCACAATCATAGATAAAGGCTTTGAAAATGGATGGATCACACCAAGAATTCCTTCAAGCCGTACAGGGAAGAAAATTGCCATTGTCGGCTCAGGACCAGCAGGACTTGCAAGTGCTGATCAATTAAACCAAGCAGGACACGCTGTAACAGTGTTCGAGCGTTCTGACCGCCTTGGCGGACTGCTGACATACGGGATTCCGAATATGAAGCTCGACAAAGAAGTGGTCGAGCGAAGAGTCAAACTTCTAAGACAAGAAGGCATTGACTTTGTGACGAACACAGAAATCGGTGTCGATATCACTGCTGATGAACTGAAAGAGCAGTTTGATGCAGTTATCCTTTGTACAGGTGCACAAAAGCAGCGTGATCTATTGATTGAAGGCCGGGAAGCAAAAGGGATTCACCTTGCGATGGATTATTTAACCCTGGCAACGAAAAGCATGCTTGATTCAGGATTTAAAGACAAAAACTTCATTGATGCAAAAGGAAAAGACGTGATTGTGATTGGCGGAGGAGATACAGGTGCAGACTGCGTCGCAACTGCACTACGCCAAAAAGCAAAAAGTGTTGTTCAATTCGGTAAGCATCCAAAGCTTCCGGATACACGTGTAGGGGATAACATGTGGCCAGAACAGCCTTATGTTTTCTCGCTGGATTATGCGTATGAAGAAGCACAAGCAAAATTTGGGGAAGATCCACGTCAATATTCAATTCAAACCACAAAAATTGTGGCAGATAAAAACGGGAAATTAAAAGAGCTTCATACCATTCAAATGGAAAAGGTGAAAAACGAACAAGGGAAGTTTGAATTTCATGAGATTCCAGGAACAGAGAAGGTTTGGCCTGCTCAGCTCGTCTTTATTGCAATTGGTTTTGAAGGAACTGAACAGCCGCTTGTGAAACACTTTGGCGTGGACAGCAAAAACAATCGCATTGACGCAAAGTATGGGGAGTATACAACAAATGTAGAAGGCGTATTTGCAGCGGGAGATGCAAGACGCGGACAAAGCTTGATTGTCTGGGCGATTAATGAAGGCAGACAAGTGGCGCACGAGGTAGACCGTTATTTAATGGGGAGTTCGGTTCTGCCAAAATAGGTCAAACAAAGGGTGTTACAATATAAAGAAAAGCCATGACCAACGTGTGGTCATGGCTTTTTATGAATTGGAGATAGGCTTCTAGCATCAGATTAAGGATGCGTGAATACGTACAACAATTGGGTTGAAGAGACGAAAACGTTTAGATCCTTTCTTTCATGTATATGCTGTATATAAATGCAGCAAGAAAGGATGGAATCTTTGTGCCGTTTGTTAATATTTTGATTGAACTCTTAATCGGATTTTTCGCTTTATTTTTTATTACAAAATTATTAGGGAAAACACAATTTGCACAAATCACACCGTTTGATTTCATTTCTGCACTAATTTTAGGCGAAATGGTCGGAAACGCCATTTTTGACCCAGAAGTCAGGATTCAGCACATTTTATTTGCTGTTGCGGTATGGGGCGTTCTCATTTATACAGTTGAATGGCTTTCACAGCGCTTTAAATCCATTCGTGCGTTTTTAGAAGGAAGACCTACTCTTGTCATTAATAAGGGGAAGATTCACTACAACCGGTTGAAGAAGAATATGCTTGATATCAATCAGCTGCAGACACTGGTTCGCGCAAAAGGTCATTTTGCTCTGAATGAAATTGAATATGCCATTTTGGAAACGGACGGCTCTGTCAGTGTTCTTCCGAAAATGAAATACGCACCAGCCACAGCAGAAGATGTGAACGTGAAGGGAAAAGAAGTGAAATTGCCTAGAACGTTTATTATTGACGGCGAAATTTTAAAAGATGATTTACAAGAAGCCGGCTTTGATGAATCCTGGCTGAATAAGCAATTAAAAAAGCAGCATATTTCCTCTTATCGAGACGTTCTATTTTGTGAATGGATTGAAAATGAAGGGATTTATGCAATGCAATATGAGAAGTCTAAAAAAACATCCACAACATAAAAACGTGGGTGTTTTTTGCGTGTATGGAATAAGATCAAAAAGAATGTTTGATAAAAACGGTCACATAATGAGGAGGAGATAGGTGATGAAATATAGAAACGGATGGATGGTCATGGTCTTGTCCTTCTTTCTTTTTACCCTGCTTCACTTCAAGCAGCAGAAGCCGGGCATAACCGCGTCCTTGTCGTTGATCAAAAGGGAAGCGGATCATACCGCACCGTTCAGTCTGCCATTGATGCGATTCCAGCAAACAATCAACAACCGGCAACGATCTCTATTAAAAATGGCGTATATAAAGAAAAAATATTGCTTCCGCAAAATAAACCACACGTATCCTTTATTGGCGAAAACCAGCACAAGACGATTCTTACGTATGATGATACAAATGCAAGCACTGGGAGTACAACAAACAGCTCAAGCACAATGATTCGTGCAAACGATTTTTATGCAGGTAATATCACTTTTCAAAATACAGCTGGCAGGCATGCGGGTCAGGCAGTTGCGCTGTATGTGTCTGGCGACCGGGCTGTGTTCAAACAAATACGTGTGTTAGGCTATCAAGATACACTTTATGCAACAGGCACAGGGCGGCAATATTACGAAAACTGCTATATTGAAGGCACGGTCGATTTTATTTTTGGATCAGCCACAGCTGTGTTTAAAAGAGCTGAAATAAAAAGTCTTGGAAATGGGTATATTACTGCAGCTCCACAACAGAAGCACAAAGGTACGGCTATGTATTCATAGATTCTACGTTGAAAAAGGGAACGGCAGCTACGCAATCGGTTTATTTAGGACGTCCGTGGAGACCTTATTCGGCTGTGACATTCCTCCATACAAAAATGGATGACCATATAAAAGCCGAGGGATGGCATAACTGGGATAACCGTGACAACGGAAGAACGGCCAGGTACAAAGAATTTGGATCGACAGGAGCAGGAAGCAGCCCAGCAAACCGCGTAAAATGGTCAACCATTTTAATCCAAAATGAAGCAAGTCAAATCACAGTTCAGGCTGTTCTTGGAGAAGCCGATGGCTGGAATCCAGAAAAGAGGTAAAGGGCTTGTCAGTTTTCGTCAAAGAAAGCTGACTTTTCTGTTTAAAAAACCTTTGAGAACAAACGTTCTTTTGTGTATAATGAACATATTCTTCTAAAATTGGCTGCAACAAAAAGGAGGGATTGCGTGAAGCGTTTTTCACAGCTCATGTTTTTACAAATATGTATCCTGTCGATTTTATTTCTCCCTTTTTCAGCGAAAGATGAACAACTCAAAGCTCGTGACGATTCACTTCAATGGATGACAGCTTTAGATGAATTCATACGAACAGCACCTGATTTAGAGGGCGCGATCTCTGGCATCAGCGTCCGCGATACTTCTAACACCTCTCTTCTTTATGAACATCAAGCCGATATTCGTCTTACTCCTGCTTCTAATATGAAACTGCTCACATCAGCCATCGCACTTGATATACTTGGAGAAACACACACATTCCCTACAGACATCTGGATGGATGGCTCCATTCAAAAGAAAACGCTACATGGCAGCCTTTATCTTCGCGGCACCGGCGATCCGACTTTATTAGAGGAGGATTTTGCAGCACTTGCCAAACAAGTCAAAAAGGCCGGAATACATACCATTCGCGGGCAGCTTGCAGCAGATGACACTTGGTTTGATGACACGAGATACTCCATTGACCTGCCTTGGAGTGATGAGGATCAATATTACGGGGCACAAATTTCTGCTCTCACGGCTTCACCGAATCAAGATTATGATGCAGGGACCGTGATTCTCGAAGTAAAACCAGGAAAAAAAGCAGGACAGAAAGCCGCATATGATATGATCCCAAAGACGGATGTCGCTCAAGTCATCAATCAAGTGAAAACAGTTCCAGAAGGTGAAAAAAAGAAAATCTCTTTTAAGCGCTCTCACGGAATCAACAAGATTACGTTGACTGGGACTATTCCGGTTAAAGCGAGCTCATCTAAACAATGGGTAGCTTTATGGGATCCGTCCACCTATGCTTTAGACTTAATGAAACGAGCGTTAAAGGCGGAAGGGATTCAAGTAAAGGGACCGCTGAAATCAAAACAAGTTCCTAAAAAAGCCCAAAAAATTGCCTCCCATACATCGATGCCATTATCAGAGCTGCTTGTTCCTATGATGAAATTAAGCAACAATACCCATGCGGAAATTTTGCTCAAGGAACTAGGCAAAAAACTGAAGAACAAAGGGAGCTTTGAAGCTGGTCTGGATGTTATGAATGAACGGCTTCCTGCGTTTGGCATCGATCCTTCGCTTGCAGTGCTGCGTGACGGATCGGGCATATCACCTATTAACCTTGTCTCTGCTAACCAGTTCACTTTATTTTTGACAAACATTCAAAAGGAAAAATGGTTTAAAACCTATGAACATGCGCTTCCTTTAGCAGGGGCAAGTGAACGAATGGTGGGGGGAACGTTAAGGAACCGATTGAAAGAACCAGCTACACTAAAAAAAGTACGTGCAAAAACAGGGTCGTTAACAACGGTCAGCACACTTTCTGGATATATTGACACGCAGGGCGGAAAAACGCTCGCTTTTTCCATCTTATTAAATCACCTTGTTGATGGCGAAAAAGGGAAAGAGATAGAAGACCGTATTGTCAGCATATTAGCTGAGAATCTTTAGATTTAGAGAGAGAAGGAGAACCATCATGACGTTAGATAACAATCAATCTTTAGTAAAAACCATGTCCATTTTTCTCATCCCGCTTTTGCTTAGTAATATTTTGCAATCAATCGGACAGTTAGTGTCTATTGTTCTTGTCGGAAGATGGATTGGAGAGGATGCAGTAGCTGCCATTTCTGCATTCTTTCCGCTTTTCTTTTTACTCGTTTCTTTTTCCATTGGAATTGGATCGGGAAGCTCGATCCTTATTGGACAGGCGTATGGAGCAAAAAATGAAGAGAAATTAAAAGAAATTATTGGCACAACGCTTTCATTTACTTTTTTGATCGGAGTATCTTTAGCGATCATTGGAGGTTTTTTCGCAACAGACATCTTAAACCTCATGGGAACACCCGCTAATATCGTGGAGGAAAGTGCGGCATATGCCAGAATTCTATTCATTTCAATGCCGATCTTATTTCTTTATTTTGTTTATACGACCTTCTTGCGAGGGACAGGGGATTCGAAAACGCCATTTTATTTCTTAATGATTAGTACGGCAACGAATATTTTGATGCTGCCCATTTTATTATTTGGATGGCTGGGACTGCCGGGGTTCGGCTTATACGGCGCTGCGTATGCTTCTGTGATTTCAACAATTGTGACATTTATCATTCTACACATCTACTTATATAAGACAAAGCACCCGCTTCGCATTGATGCATCAGTGAGAAAGCATTTATGGATGAAAGGAGATCTATTAAAAACGTTATTAAAGCTCAGTATCCCATCAAGCATTAATATGATCCTTATTTCTTTATCAGAAATTGCCGTTATTTCTTTCGTCAATGATTATGGATCACAGGCAACAGCTGCCTATGGTGTTGTCAATCAAGTCGTGAGTTATGTGCAGATGCCAGCAGTGAGTCTTGGCATTGCGGTCTCGATCTTTGCAGCACAATTCATTGGTGCAGGGAATATGAATCGACTGAAAGATGTCATTAAGATTGGGTTAGGGCTTAACTTCGCCATAGGCGGATGTATCATTATTTTCGTTTATATTTTTGCACCGCAGATTTTATCTATCTTTTTAACAGATCCTGGGACGATAGAGATTGCCTATAGTTTGGTCGTCATTACATTATGGAGCTATCTCATTTTTGGAACGGCCCAAATTGTCGCAGCCACAATGAGAGCAAGCGGAACAGTTCTTTGGCCGACGATCTTTAGTATTTGTTCCATTTGGCTTGTAGAAGTACCAGTCGCTTATATGCTATCACACTATACATCCCTTGGCATTAAAGGAATATGGATTGGCTACCCTGCAGCTTTCTTTGTGAACTTACTCCTACAATACAGCTACTATCAGCTCGTATGGAAGAAAAAACAAATTGTATCGCTTGTTCAATCATAATGTAAAGGCGTGAAGCAGAGCGAATCTTCTATGTGTTTGAATCAAAGAAGTGAACTGAGCTCGCACAATATCGGTGACTTTTCTTATGCCAGACCAGATTTCCAAGTGCTGACGTGGGGGGAAGGGACGACATTACATATTTGGAAGTTTTGTTCGATCGCAAACGAAGTGAAAATTTTTCTAGGCGGGGAACACTGTACAGATGGGGTCACAGCGTATCCGTTTAATTAAATTTTAAAAAAAGCTGTCCATTAAAGGACATCCCAAATCGAAGGGGGGGTTCATATTGGACATGACGTATGGATTGGATATGGTGCGACGATTATCTCAGGAGTATGTATAGGAAACGAGGCTGTGATCGGGGCAAATAGTGTGATTACAAAAGATGTGCCGATATGCAATTGCCGCAGGAAATCCCCAGCAGCTCATGAAATATCGATTTTCATCCGAAATAATCAAAAAACTGCAGTGATTAAAATGGTGGAATTTAGAGTTTTCAATCATCCAATCTATTTTTCACCTTTTGCAATCTCATGATATTGAACAGTGTATAAATGTCATAGAAGACATAAAAAAGAAAGCTGAAAAAGCCTCTTAGATTGTAGAGAAACTCATGTTTTTCTACAATCTTTTTTATTTTTCAGCGTAATTATGATGGTTGAGATTGAATGAAAAAGGCTTCCCCACAGCTTTGCTAGATGTGTGACAACCTTCTTCATATTCTGACAGGCAGCTGTGAGAAGCACTTGTTCACTCACGTTTTGTCTTTCCCTCAACCGGCAGTAGTGAAGCCCGTGCAGTTGTTTTGAATCTGCAAAGCTTCGCTCTATTTTTTCCTTTCTTTTTTATATAGCTCTTTTTCGGAGGCAGACAGGCGATTTTGTCTAATATTTTCTTTGTGTTCGAATTGATTGTACAAATTGCCCATTTCCTAGAATTGATATTTCATTCTATGTTCAAATTTGAAGTAAAATTTAGAAAATCATCATTTCGAAAATCATCGAATCAAATCATTTAAACCTTTCATAGATTTATGTTATGGTGTTGAAAGTATGAAGATAGTATGAATTTTGACAGAAATGGGGACATCATTTATGAGTCAATCAGTTTTACAGGGCAAAGCCTATTCCGTTTTAAATTTATCCTCTGTGACAGAAGGAGGCACTATTAAAGAATCTTTTGATCGTAGCATGGATTTAGCAAAAAAGGCGGAGAAGTGGGGCTATCATAGATACTGGCTGGCAGAACACCATAACATGGAGGGGGTGGCAAGCTCTGCAACGTCTGTTTTAATTGGATATATTGCGGGAGGAACCGAAAAAATTCGAGTAGGATCTGGTGGGATTATGCTGCCAAACCACTCTTCACTTGTCATTGCCGAACAATTTGGCACACTTGAGACATTGTATCCGGGGAGAATTGATTTAGGGCTTGGCAGAGCACCAGGGACGGATCAGTTAACAGCAAGAGCGCTTAGACGTAATCTTCATAACGGAGAAGATTTCCCTGAACAGCTTGAAGAACTTCGTCAATATTTTAAGCCGACCGGTCTGGTTAAAAAACATGTAAGAGCTGTTCCAGGAGAAGGCCTGGACATTCCAATTTGGCTCCTTGGTTCAAGTGGTTTTAGTGCCAGACTTGCAGGAGAACTTGGATTGCCATTTGCCTTTGCAGCACATTTCTCACCTAAAAATACAATTCCCGCGTTAGAGTTATACAGACAGTCGTTTAGACCTTCTGATGTGTTAAAAGAGCCTTATGCCATGGTCGGTGTGACGATTTTTGCTGCAGATCAAACAGAGCGGGCTGAATATTTGGCAACCTCTCATTATCAGCGGTTTTTAAGTCTCATTCGCAACACACCAGGAAAACTGAAGGCACCTGTCGACAGCATGGACGGACTTTGGACTCCATATGAAAAGGCGATGGTGGATGAACAATTAAGCTCGACTATAATTGGAGATAAAGAAAAGGTGAAAAGAGAATTAGAAGCCTTTATAGAAACTACTCAAGCAGATGAAGTGATGATTAATTCGGATATGTTTGACCATCAAGAAAGAATGCGCTCGTATGAAATCATCGGAGAGATCTTTCAAGAGGCACAAGAAAAAATAAACTAAAAAAACTGCACAGAGCAGTTCTTTTTAATTTAAGCTTTTGTAAAAATACGAAATGGTTGTCCGATTGGCAAAACCGTACGGCCAAAATGTGTATTAAGCACAACAGCTGCAGAACCATAAAATGAAAGCAGGGAAATGATCAATTCTGCAATACCAGCCATGGTATGAGTCACATCGTACATCACACCAAATGTGCTAAGGGAAAGACCAATGAATAAGAAATCAATAAAGACGAAAATCAAAAATAATACTTTATGTGTTTCCATTGCACCAATCGTCATAAACAAACTGAAAATCAAATAACCAATAAACGCAAAACCTAGCTGTTTTGGATCTGCTGCTCCCGCAAGCGTTTTCCCAAAAACGCCGGCTTGAATGAGCCAAGTTGTTCCAACGCCCATCCAGAAAAGACCGAATGCGCCAAAAGCAGTGGCTCCAAAAATATTATGATGCTTTGAATCTTGTATGGACGCGATCAGCTGCGCGATTCCTCCAAGGAAGATAGCCCAAGGTAAAATAAGGGAAGTGCCATCTGTGATTCCTAGTTTTTGTGAGGACGCAACGAGCGTCACCATTGCTAACCCAAACAAACCAAGTGGTGTTGGGTCTGCAATTGATAATCGAATTGTTTGAACATTCTGTTTTTCCATAATGACCTCCTACAATTTGCACTTACAAAAGATACTTGAATTCGATAGAAACGTCAAGCTCTTTTTTAGTAGACACTTGCATCGTTTTCCAAATAAATCTATATTTAATACATATCAAATGTGATAGAAAAAGAGGGATAACATGAGGAAAGGCTTATATGGAAAAACGATCGCCATTTGTGGAACGAGAAAAACAGAAGAAATGCGTACACTTGTCGAAAAGCAAGGAGGACAAGCCGTTATTCGCTCTCTTCAAGGAACCGTATTCTTAGCCAAAGAGGAATTAAAGCCAGGCATAGAGACCTTTGCGAAACAAGGAGCCGACTGGGTGATCTTGACAACAGGCATCGGTACAGATACATTGATTGAGAGTGCAGAAGAGCTGCAGCTTGGTAAAGAATTTATGAACATTCTATCTAATGCACATATTGCTTCAAGAGGGTACAAAACCTTTGCTGCACTGAAAAAACGCGGAATTCAGCCAGAGATCTCTGATGAAGACGGTACGGTTCGTGACTTGATTTCAAAGCTTGAGGATAAGGAATTTCAAGGCAAACGCGTCATGGTGCAGCTTCATGGTGAAAACGCACCAGCTCTCATTCAATTTTTACATGACAAGGGGGCAGATGTTTTGCCGCTTTTACCATATCAGCACACACCTCCTGAACCAGAGGCAGCTGAAACGCTGCTGCAAGAAATGAAAGATGGACAAGTTCATGCCGTCTGCTTTACAACCGCTGTCCAGGTTCACGCTTTTTTCAAACTAGCCGCAGAATGGGGTAGAAAAGAAGAATTGCAAGCATTATTCGAGCAGCACGTGCTGGCAGTAGCTGTCGGGAAAGTTACTGCTGAAGCTTTAAAAGAAGAGGGAATAGACCGTATTCTTGCCCCGTCACTTGAGAGAATGGGTGCAATGATTATAGAATTATCCCGATATATGGAAAAACAATCAGCACACTCATAACAAAACGCCTTTCACCAGATCAGTGAAAGGCGTTTTGTTAGATTGTCCGTTTTCGATTCGACCGAATTTTTTTGAGTACAAAGTAGAGAACAATCAGGACGATGGCAATAACCATAATAGGGGTTGTATAAGCATGAGCAACACTTTGAATATGATCCCATTTTGTCCCGAGCTGCATGCCAAGATAGATAAATAAGATGGACCAAGGAATGGCAGCTAATCCTGTCAAGAAAACGAATTTCAAAAAAGGCATCTTGGCAATACCCGCTGGAATCGAGATGGCATGACGGACAACAGGGATAAAGCGGGCGGTAAAGACTACACCGGTTCCATACCGGTCAAACCAGCGCTCTGCAGTCGCGATATGATGTTCATGGATGAATAAATACTTTCCATACTTTGTTAAAAAAGGTCTTCCGCCGTACAGACCGATCCAGTAAATAAAACACTGGGCGAGCGTACCACCGATGACGCCGGCAATCACAGCTCCAACAAAACCAATTGTGCCTGTTGACACCATATATCCGCCATAGGCAAGTACAATTTCACTCGGAATGATTTCAATCATCAGTCCTAATGCTACACCTGCATAACCAAGGCTTGTCAGCCAGGTTAAAATTTCATTAAAAAAGGTTCCCATTCATTTCACTCTGCCTTTAAATACGATTTTTCTTCAAGCATCCTTATATGAGCCTATGCTTGTTTTGCTTTTCTCATGAGTATGCTTTCTATATATGCCAGCATGGCTTGCGGCTCATACAGACACCACTGATCACCAAGTCTATGTAGCAAGCTCTCGTCTAGCAGATTTTATCATACCATATTTGCCGGCATCTAGACGATCTACTTGCTATGTGAAAAATGGTCACCATAAAAAAGCAGGCTGCACCTGTTTTTTCAGCAGATCATGATATAATTTGTTAGATGAAACGAACGGGTGGTGCACAAACATGTATTTAACAATCGGAGAAACAGCTGAATACCTAGAAGTATCTGAAGCATATGTTGAAAAATTAATTCAGCAAAAAAAGATTCGCTACGTATTTGACGGGGAATCATATCTCATTTATCAAGGGCAGTTTCAAACGCATTTAAAGCAGCTCGAACAATATAAAGAGCTTGTCCAAGAGATCTTAAATGAACCGATTCCGGAAGACCCCGATGTAAAGGACGAAGATTAGAACATCGTCATTTTTTCAATTGATTCAACATGGATCAATTGGGTGCTGGTGATAGAAAGAATGATTTCTATTTCACCTTATGTTTTCTCGAATGAAAGATTTACTGCACGATGATTTTTATGAAGAGGACAGATAGGCTTTCCAATTAGAGGAGAACGTCATCATCACCAAAAGTGAGAAAGCACCAACAATAGGAGGCTTTTTTGTGAGATGTTCAGTTGGTTTTATATGATAAACCGCACGTGGTTTAATATTTTCAATCACAACATGAGTCTTCGCCTAATCACGAAATCGAAATTCATAAATGCCGTTTTTATGGTTTTTAATGTTTTTTCCTCTATTATCCAACCAATTGTTTGAAGATATGCATGAAAAAAAGCGTTCAGCTTAATGGGCTGGACGCTTTTTTTCCATATAGAACGGCTTCTAATAATAAATCAGCTAAATGGACCACGCGCATGCTCGGCGAGTGCCCTGAGCGTTTGATGCCTGCTGCCATTTGCAGCTGACAGCCTGGATTAGACGTAACGATGGCAGCGGCCTTTGTTTGGCTAGCTTCTGTCATTTTATGATCTAAAATTTGCATCGACATCTTTGGCTGCAAGATGTTGTAAATGCCAGCTGAGCCGCAGCACCGGCCCGCATCCTTCATTTCTTTAAATGATACACCTTGAATGGCCTTCATCAGCACCCTTGGCGCATGCTGTATACCCATTCCGTTCCGCAAATGACAAGAATCTTGATAGGTGATGACCTGCTCTGGCAAAGCAAGCGGCATGCGGCGGTGAAATTCCAGCTCCACTAAAATGTCTGATATATCCGTGATTTTCTTTGAAAAGGCTTCACTTCGCTTTTGAAAATCCGGATCATCACAAAGCAAATGATCGTAATCACTTAAAAAAGCACCACAACCGCCCGCATTCATGACAATGGCATCCGCATCTATCTCTTCAAAAGCTTCAATATTCCACTTTGCTAACTGTTTCGCTTGTTCTTTTTCACCGCTATGGCCATGGAGCGCTCCGCAGCACGTCTGAATAGGAGGGACAATGACGTCACAGCCTGCCAGCTGCAAAAGCTGGATGGTCGCTTCGTTTGTGCTGGAAAAAACGGTGTCCATTAAACAGCCAGTAAAAAAGGCGACACGTTTTCTCGATGGGCCGGCGGCTTTGTATTCCATCAAACGGTTTTTTTGTTGACGCGGCACCTTTGGAAGCGCCTGTTCCATCAGGCGTAAATGCGGGGGAAGCACCTTCAGCATGCCAGTTTTACGGGCGGCCGTTTGCAGACCAGATGTTTGATAAAATCGAAGAAGCCCTGCCGCTTTCCGCATTCGGCTTTGTGAAGGAAAGAGACCTTTAAACACTACATGTCTTACAAGTTTGACAGGGATGGATTGTTTTTTGTGCTGCTGAATGATGTCTCTTGCATCTTCAAGTAACCGCCCATATTTGACGCCGGAAGGACAGACCGGTTCACATGCACGGCAGCCAAGACAAAGATTCAGTGAATGCTCGACATCTTCATCTGGCTCAATGACGCCGTCTCTTACCGCCTTCATTAAAGCAATTCGGCCGCGGGGAGAGTGTGTTTCTTGCTGACCAGATTCAATATAAGTAGGGCAAGAAGGGAGGCAGAAGCCGCAGCGCATGCAATTGAGCAGCTCTTTTTCGTCCATCTGCTGCTGAAATGTTTGCTGAATCTCTGTTTGTTTAGAGGAACTCATGAAATCACCACCCGCTTTCTTGCGGCTTTTCCAAACACCTTATCAGGGTTCATGATATTTTCCGGGTCTAGCGCTTGTTTGATCGCTTTCATTGCCGTAATGCCTTCTTTTTTAACCTTTAGTTCCAAGTAAGGGGATTTCATAAGACCCACGCCATGTTCACCCGTAATGGTGCCGCCAAGTGAGACTGCTTTTTCAAAAATGGCCTGAAAGGCTTCTTCCACCCGTTTCATTTCTTCTTCATTTCTTGCATCTGCTGCACAAGTAGGATGCAAATTCCCATCACCTGCATGGCCAAATGTACAGATTTTCACTTTGTACTCCTTTGCAATGTCTGAAATTGCCCGCACCATGCTGGCAATTTCAGACCGGGGGACTGTGGCATCTTCTAAAATGGTCGTCGGGCTTAACCGGGCGAGAGCAGATAAAGCCGATCGTCTCGCTGTTAAAAGTGCATTTGCTTCTTCTTCAGAATGAGCAATATTCACTTCTTTTGCACCGTGCTGCTGACAGACTTTCGCGATACTCTGCATATCACGGGCAACCGCCTCAGGATGGCCATCTTGTTCGATTAACAGCACCGCTTGAACGTTAGTCGGCAAACCGATTTTTGCAAAGTCTTCAACGACTTCCAGAGTCGGCTGATCCATAAATTCTAATGTAGCGGGGATGATACGCTTTGCAATAATCGCCGACACTGAAGCGGCGGCTTCCTCTAAGCTTTCATATAGGCAAAGCATCGTTTGTTTTGTTTCTGGAAGCGGTAAAAGCTTCAGCGTGGCTTCAGTGACAATCCCGAGCGTTCCTTCTGAACCTACGAACAAACGGGTCATATCATACCCAGCCACGTCCTTTGCAAGCTTACCGCCTGTTTTGATGATGTCACCGTTTGGCAGAACGACTTCAAGTCCAAGTACATAATCTCTTGTCACACCATATTTTAACCCCCGGAGACCACCTGAATTTTCATTAATATTTCCGCCTAATGTAGAGATTTTCATAGAGCTTGGATCAGGTGGATAGAAGAGGCCTTTTGCCTCTACTTGGCGAATGAGTTCCTGTGTGATCAGACCAGGCTGCACCGTTGCTGTCAGGTTTTCTTCATCTATTTCTATTAATTGGTTCATTCTTGTAAACAGCATCACAAGACCGCCTTGCGTGGGGCATGTGCCTGCACACAGGTTCGTTCCTGATCCTCTTGGCACGATCGGTATGTTATAGGAGGCGCAGAGCCGGACAATTCGCTGGATTTCCTCAGCCGCGCGCGGACTTACAATGACATCTGGCATATGCTGAAAATTCGGTGTGGCATCATAAGAGTAGGCAAGCCGATCGGCTTTACTATCCTGCATGTAAGATGCACCGACAATCTTTTTTAATTGATTTAAAAATTCAGAATTTAACATGCGCATTCAACTCCTGTTGATGAGACGTATCGTTTCTTTCAGTATAAAAAAAGAATCGCCTTATGCCTATGGACGATTCTACAAAATATCGGGCTGTTCGTTTCGTTTTTTTGGATCATGATCTAATAACATGAAGGCTAAATAAAAGAGCATTGCATCTTGCATGCGCTTTGGATCAAGTGTCGTTAAATCTTGGATGCGTTTTAGCCTGTAATGCAGTGTATTGATATGGACATGCATCGCTTCTGCGGTATATTTCAATGAGCAATCTGATGTCATAAGTACCCGCAATGTTTTGACTAATTCAGGATAGGGGAGAAGAGGGACGATCGTTCGATCAAGAAACACTTCCTTTGTTTCCTGACTCACTTCCTCCATAAAAAGTTCCAGCGTTAAATCTTCATCAAATACAATCGGCGTTTCAGCATGTGCCATTTTTAATGCACGAAAGGCTTGTTGAAAGGATTGTTTCATTAAATGAGCAGCTGCTGGTTTTCCAGCCCCGATCAAAACCCCAGGCGTGCTCCGCGCCGTAAGGGAGGCATGGATGTGAAAAATGCGCTGCTGCAAGGCTTTACGATGATCTGCGGTTGTTTGCAGCATGAGCAAAAAGCGGGCATGCCCCCAGCGGACGATGATCTCCTGACTAGTGAGATGCAGTGTTTCCTTCATTTCTTTGTATTGTTTCTGTTTCATAAACGATTCATCCTGACAATCGATCAGGACAACCGCGCGCTCTTTGTTGATATCAAGCTGAAGCTGCGAAGCTTTTTCAGTGAGATCAATCGCAGTCTCTCGCATATGAAGCCAGTCAAATACAAAAGCTTCAAGATGCCGTTCATCCGTTTCAGTTTCTTGGAAAAATTCATGTTCATGAATGAGCAGCTCGGTCATTTTTCTTAATATTTCGCCAAAAGGAGACACATGTACAGGATCTCCTGTCATCCCAATAACCCCGATGACTTCTTGCTTAAAATAAATAGGCAGATTGATACCAGCTTTGACGCCTTTCATGTGCTGTTGGTCATCCTTTGTGAGAATTCGTTTTTGTCCTTCAAAAGATGTCAGATACGCCCCTTCATGGAATTGTCCAACGCGCGCTGGATCTGTTGCTGCAATGATGGTGCCGTTGGTTTGTGCGATGATGATTTCCTCAGTCAGCACCTTTTTAACCTCGTCTACGATTTTTTCTGCCAGTGTCATTGTGAGCAAAACGTACCCCTCCGAGATGTTTCTTTTGACACTATCATACCATCATATGCTGGGACATATCTTTCTTTTCATGAGTTATGCTAAAATAATAAACACACATGAAGGAGAAGAAAGGAGACATAGCCATGTCGTTACTAAATCGCTTACAAGAACTATTAAAAGAAGGACAGGCGCTGACCGACTTTGAATATGATGAAGCGGCGCGCCGCAATTGGTCATTAGAAGGGTCGAGAATAAAAGAAGAAGCCCGCTTTAGCGATGTATATATAGAACGTGTAGACAAGGAATCAGAGGACATGATTCAAACAGAAAACGCCTCATTTCTAAACACACCGCTTACATATGTGAAAAAGCATCCAAAAGAATTCATTTATATTGAATCAAAGTGGTTTGATGTCGTGAAAGTGGATGGCTTGGCCATTGAATGGGACGAAGTGTTTCAAACGTATACCGTGCTATTCGGTTTAAAACGTCCTAAAAAAGATACGAATATTCTAAAGGACATGCTATCGCCATTAAATGGTGCTCAGCTTCAATTTAATGGACAAGATGGCTTATTTGATGTGAATTTACAGCTTCTTGAGCTTGAGGACATCCACGAAGAGACGGCTTTTATAACTGTTATCTCGGTCGTGTACCGATTTTTATTCCGTATGATCTTGCAGCTTGAAATCAATGAATCAAAAAACGGCTCAAATTCCTGAGCCGTTTTTTTGTCCTTCTATTCATTTGATAAAGGCGTGACAAACCGTATATCATGTTCTTTTCCATATTGAAGATAAGCTTCATTTGGCTCCTGATTGGTCACGACGATATCAATCTCGTGCAAATCACAAAACGTGGTCAAGGCGTAATGATCGAATTTGCTATCATCCACTAATAAAAAGGTTTGGGCACTTTTTTGAACGAGCGTCTTTTTAATATCGGTTTCAAGCGGGGACGAATTGGTGACGCCGTGATCAATGGATAAACCAGTTGATGCGATAAAGGCTTTATTCACATTGTATGCTTTTAAGCGATCTACACTTTGATAACCAACGAAAGAATTCGTTTTTCTTTCAAGCATCCCGCCAGTGGAAAAAATGGTGAGATTGTCATAAGGCATCGCCTGTGTAATGAAATCCACATTATTGGTCACAATGGTCACTTGTTTCTCAGTCAAATAGGGGAGCATCTCAAGCGTTGTCGTACCAGAATCAATAAAAATCATATCCCCGTTTTCCACAAAATCGGCAGCCGTCTGACCAATTAATTGCTTTTTACTGAGCTGGCGGGTCTTTCGCTCCTGATACACCACTAACGCTGAGTGGTTCACAGCCACTCCGCCATACACTTTTTTGAGCACGCCGGACTCGACCAATGCCTGTACATCTCGGCGTATCGTGTTTTTTGAGACACCAAAATGCGCCACAAGCTCATCAAGTGAGGCAGATTCCCGGTCAAATACATACTCTTTGAGTTGCTGAATCCGTTTTGTTTTTATCATGCTTCATATCTCCAATCAATACGAGTGTCCTTTTTCCATTATACCAATAAACTCTCTTACATGGATTAGGTCAATTGATTCTCTTTTCTCCTTTGATATAAAAGCGTATGATAGAGAAAAAAACGAAACCGGAAAGGACTTTCACTTCTATGAATCAATCAAACAACCCATTTTCAAAGCTTGCGAATTTTAGAGAAGTAGGGGGACTTCAAACCACAGATGGGATGGTGATCAAGCGGGAATGATTTATCGATCCGCAGATTTATCCCGCCTGACGAAACAAGACATCGAGATATTCTCAGCACTTGGCATTCAAACCGTTTGTGACCTCCGTACAGCCTCAGAACGCAAATCACATCCGCCAAAGATCAAGGAACACGACAAAATCGTCCATATTCCGATGCAGCCTGACAGTAAGATGCCGAGTAAATGGACCATGTTTCGTATGCTGGTAGCAGAAGGGAAGTCTCTCTCATTTACACCGATCATGAAAGAGTTATATCAAAGCATGCTGACAGAGCGTAAAGAAGAGATTCAGCAGCTGTTTACACTGCTTTCAGATCAAAACAATTACCCGCTGATGCTTCACTGCACGAGTGGTAAGGACCGTACAGGTTTTTTATCTGCCCTGATTCAGTTAACAGCAGGTGTACCGCTGCCTGTCGTTTTAAGTGAATACATGCGTTCCAATGAAGGTGTACAAATGCTTGTCAGAAGGCAGGAACGATTTGTCCGATTGATGAGTTTATTCCGGGTGTCAAAAGAACAAATTCAGCCGCTTGTCGGTGTGCAGCAAGATTATCTTGAAGATGTGCTGCGCGAGATGCTGGAGACATATGGGAGTGCAGATCGGTATTTAATCGAAGCATGCAAGGTCCTTGAAGCTCAGCTCAATGAAATGAAAAACATTCTGCTTACACCATCTGCTGGCATTCCATCACAAAAAGCGGAATAAACTTAATTGAGGTGATGCAAAATATGCTGAAAAAGATCAGTATGACAGTTCTAACAATGATGTTGATGTTTGTATTCTTATTGATTCCTTCTAGCAGTCTAGCAGCTCGTCCAGTTCCAAAAGGGAAACTTGACAGCACAAGAGAGATGCGCGCGGTATGGATTGCATCGGTTTATAACTTAGATTGGCCTTCAAAGAAGGGGCTGCCCGTAGCAGAGCAGAAACAAGAGTTTATTCGTTTGTTAGACGAGATCAAAGCGATGAATATGAATGCTGTCATTATGCAAATTAAACCAACAGCAGATGCCTTTTATCCTTCAGCATACGGGCCGTGGTCAGAATATTTGACTGGAACGCAAGGGAAAGATCCTGGGTATGATCCTCTTGAGTTTATGATTAAAGAAGCTCATAAACGCGGCCTTGAATTTCACGCTTGGTTTAACCCTTATCGAATCACAATGAATCATACTGATCTCAGCCGTTTGTCAGCCGATCACCCTGCAAGAGAGCATCCTGATTGGACGATTGCGTATGGTAATCAGCTTTATTACAACCCAGGCATTCCTGAGGCTCAGGACTTCATTGTCGGCGGCATAGAAGAAGTTGTGAAAAATTACGATATTGATGCGGTGCATATGGATGATTATTTTTACCCGAATAAAATAACTGGTGTCCCGTTTCCAGATCAAGAAACATATGAAACATATGGAAAAAAAGCATTTACACATATAGAAGATTGGCGAAGAGATAATGTGAACCAGCTGGTGAAGCAAATCAATGACACCATTAAGAAAGAAAAATCTTATGTGAAATTTGGTATTAGTCCATTCGGTGTATGGCGCAACATAAAAGATGACCCGACTGGTTCAAACACCACAGCAGGTATGACCAACTACGATGATTTGTATGCTGATACAAGAGAGTGGATTCAGCAGCACGATATTGATTATGTCACTCCGCAAATTTACTGGAGCATCGGCTTTCAAGCTGCCGCTTATGACGTGCTGACGAAATGGTGGTCAAATGAAGTGAAAGGGGAGCCGGTTCACCTGTACATCGGTCAAGCGGCGTACAAAATTAATCAAAACAGTGATCCTGCTTGGTCTGACCCGGAAGAATATTTTAGGCAGATTGAGCTGAACAGGCAGTCACAGCTCGTGCAGGGAAGCATGCATTTCAGCCTGAAGGATATCAATCGCAATCCTTTGAATGTAAAGGATCGATTGATAGAAGAGTCATACCGCAAACCAGCTCTCATTCCAGAAATGCCTTGGCTTCATCAGAAAGCACCTAAAAAACCAATCATTCAATCTGTGAAAAAGACATCGGATGGTGCAGCTTTACAAATCAAAAATGATCCTCATTCTACCGTATCCTATTATGCAGTCTATCGATTCACAAATAAAGGAACATATGAATTACTGCAAACAGTTAGAAAAGAAAAAGGCGCTATAACAACAATTAAAGACCTCCCAGTCAATCAAAAGAAAATGGATACTTACAAGATTACGGCTCTTAATCGTCTTCATCACGAAAGCAAGCCTTCTACAAAAATAGTGAAATAATGAAAAAGCATGAATGAGGAATTTTCTTCATTCATGCTTTTTTTCTATTATTCTTGTTTTAATTTTCTGAATTCAAACAAGCTTGGCATGAAGCAGCTGCTTGATTAATAAATATGATAGAAAAGAGCCAAAGGGGGAAGCAAGATGGATTTTGAATTAACGAAAGAACAACAAATGATCCGCCAGCTGGTCAAGGATTTCGCCAAAGCAGAAATTGCACCACTCGCTCAAACGATTGATAAACAGGCCGTATTCCCAGCCAAAACGTTTCAAAAAATGGGGGAGCTCGGCTTTATGGGTATCCCCTTTCCAGAGAAATACGGCGGCTCAGGAGGAGATACGATATCGTATGCACTCGCTGTAGAAGAAATCGGAAAACAGTGCGGTAGTACAGGTCTTAGCTATGCTGCAGCCGTCTCCTTAGGCGCAAGCCCGCTTTATTATTTCGGTACAGAGGAGCAAAAGATGGATCATCTTGTCCCGCTGGCTTCTGGAACAGCACTTGGTTCCTTTGGATTAACAGAACCAAATGCGGGGTCAGATGCAAAAGGGACAAAAACAAAAGCGGTCAAAGACGGACAAGAATATGTCATTAGCGGGGAGAAGTGCTGGATCACAAACGCCAATTTTGCCAGAACCATTATCGTCACTGCTGTCTCGGATCATGATGAAAACGGCCGCCCAATCATCTCCGCCTTCATTGTGGAGAAAGGGCAAAAAGGGCTGACCATTACAAATCCATATGACAAAATGGGTGTGCGCGGTTCAGATACAGCAGAAATCATTTTAGACGGTGTACGTGTACCAGCCCAGAATATTTTAGGAGACCCAGCGAAAGGCTTTAAGCAATTTTTATATACATTAGACGGGGGACGCATTTCAATTGCTGCGTTATCAGTTGGCATCGCACAAGCTGCACTAGATGCTTCGCTCTCATACGCAAAAGAAAGAAAGCAATTTGGGCAGACCCTTTCTTCCTTCCAAGCGATTCAGTTTAAGCTGGCAGATATGGCGATGCAAATAGAGCTCGCCAGACAAATGGTGTGGAAAGCCGCTTGGCTGAAAGATCACGGCAAGCCATTTACAAAAGAAGCTGCCTATGCCAAACTTTTCGCTTCTGAAATGGCGACAAAAGCAAGTCTTGATGCTGTTCAAATTCACGGGGGAACAGGCTACATGAAAGAATGTGGTGTAGAACGGCTTGTGAGAGATGCGAAGCTAATGGAAATTGGAGAAGGGACCTCTGAAATTCAGCGTCTAGTCATCGCAAGACAACTGTTAGCGTAATCCAATAATGAAAACGCTTACTCTCAATAGAGGAGGAAAACCATGATGTCGATTCATCCACAGACAATCGGCTCGTTATTAAAAGAGAAAAGGGAGCAGCATCCAGCACATGAAGCCATAGTGTATCCAGAACGTTCTTTACGTTATTCATATGAAGCGTTTTATCGAGAAGTCAAGGAAACAGGAAAAGGTCTTATGGCATTAGGGGTTCAAAAAGGGGATCATATCGCCATCATGGCGCCCAATGTACCTGAATGGCTCATGCTGCAATTCGCCTGCGCGTCAATTGGAGCCGTTCTTGTCACTGTAAATACGAATTTTCAAGCACAAGAACTCGCCTATTTACTCAAGCATTCTGATAGCAGCATGCTGTTTATCGTAGACGGGTTTAAAGAGACATCCTATGTCAAAATGCTTGAAGAACTCATACCGAAGCTTCAAAACGCTCATCAAGGAGAGATCACATCCTCATCTTTTCCTTATTTAAAAAGTGTCGTCTATATTGGCGAGCACACGCCAAAGGGCATGCGCAGCTGGGACAGTATACAAACAGCTGCCAAAAGAACAGAGGATCATGAGTGGGAGAAACGAATGGATGAGCTTGCGCCTGATGATGTCATTAATATGCAATATACTTCAGGCACAACCGGCTACCCAAAAGGAGTCATGCTCAGCCATACAAACATTGTCTGCAATGCCAGCCAAATCGCAGATTGTATGAAGCTTACCCAAAAGGATCGAATGTGTATCCCTGTCCCTTTCTTTCATTGCTTTGGATCCGTTCTTGGCGTGCTTGCTTGTCTCACAAAAGGAGGAACGATCATTCCAGTTGAATCCTTCCATCCAGAGCGAGTTCTTCAAACAGTGGAAAAAGAGAAGTGCACCGTCCTTCACGGCGTCCCGACAATGTTCATTGCAGAGCTCGACCATCCGAATTTTCACCAATACGATCTGTCCACATTACGAACGGGCATTATGGCAGGATCTCTTTGCCCATCTCATGTGATGAAGGCCGTCATTGAACAAATGGGACTGAAGGAGCTCACGATTGCCTACGGGCAGACTGAAAGCTCCCCTGTCATTACCCAAACAAGAACGGATGATTCATTTGAAAGACGAGTTCAAACGGTCGGCCGGGTGCTTCCTCACATCGAAGTGAAAATCACCGTTCCAGGCACACCGGAGGAAGTACCAAGAGGAGAACAAGGCGAGCTGTGTACAAGAGGTTATCATGTGATGAAAGGCTACTATAAAAATGAAGAAGCCACAAATGAAGTGATTGATCAGGACGGCTGGCTTCATACGGGTGATTTAGCAGAAATGGATGAGGACGGCTATGTGAAAATCACAGGACGGCTGAAAGATATGATCATTAGAGGCGGGGAGAATGTATACCCAAAAGAGATTGAGGACGTTCTTTATACTCATCCGGACATTCTGGATGCACAGGTCGTTGGTATACCTGACGAGACGTATGGAGAAGAAGCCGCCGCATTCATTCGGCTCAAGCAAGGCAGGGCGGTGACGATTGAGACACTCACCAGCTATTGTCAGTCGCAAATGGCACGCTACAAAATTCCTAAATATTTTTTCATCACTGATGAGTACCCAATGACTGCATCAGGGAAGATTCAAAAATTTCGTCTGAAAGAGCAGGCGCTTGATCTAATAAAGGAGTGAAGGCAGCAATGTTTCAAAAAGTACTGATTGCAAATCGAGGCGAAATTGCCCGGCGCATTATTCGAACGTGTAAAAGGCTCGGGATCCAAACCGTCGCCGTTTATTCAGAAGCAGATCAGCATGCACTTCATGTGCAAGAAGCAGACAGCGCCTATCCGATTGGAGGCGCGAAAGTATCTGAAAGCTATTTAAACATGGAAGCAATCATTCGTGTAGCCAAGCAGACAAATACAGATGCCATCCACCCAGGATATGGCCTCTTATCAGAAAATGCGGCCTTTGCAGAACGCTGCCGCAGCGAAGGAATCGCCTTTATTGGTCCATCCGCACAAGTCATTCAGCGAATGGGGAATAAAATTGAAGCAAGAAAAACGATGGCTCAAGCAGGTATCCCCATTGTACCAGGCGTTTCAGCTCCGCTGCATGATGCAGAAGAAGGGGTCAGTCAAGCGCAGTCACTTGGTTATCCGATCATGCTCAAGGCATCAAGCGGGGGCGGAGGAATTGGCATGCAGCTCGTGCAAAATGACGAGGAGCTGTACAGGGCTTTTGAAGGGAATCAAAAAAGAGCGCAAAGCTTTTTCAACGATGGGACGCTGTATTTGGAAAAGGTCATTGAAGACGCTCGGCACATTGAAATCCAGGTTCTCTTTGATTCCTTCGGTCATGGGGTTCACTTATTTGAGCGCGACTGCTCACTCCAGCGAAGACATCAAAAAATCATTGAAGAAGCACCAGCCGCCTGTCTCGATGAATCGGTGAGACATCACATGGGGGAGATGGCCATCAAAGCAGCTAAAGCGATTGGGTATGAAAATGCAGGAACGATTGAATGTTTAGTCGATCAGCATCAACAATTTTATTTCCTAGAAATGAACACGAGATTACAAGTAGAGCATCCTGTCACAGAAGAAATTACAGGCATTGACCTTGTCGAGGAGCAGCTGAAAATCGCTGCATGTGAGCCGCTTTCCTTTAATCAGGAGGATATTCATCAAATCGGGCATGCCATCGAGGTTAGAATTTATGCGGAAGATCCCGTCACCTTTTATCCATCACCAGGAACGATATCTCGGCTTTCTACGCCTGCAGCTCCGTATATCCGTCATGAGTCAAGTGTGACAAAGGGAAGCATCATGACCCCTTTTTACGATCCAATGATTGCGAAAATGATCGTTTACGGTGATACGCGAAAACTTGCAATAGAACGATTAAAAGAGGCATTACAAGCATATGAAATAGAAGGGATCAAAACCAACTTACCGCTTTTAAGGGAAATGGCCGGATCTTCTGCTTTCTTACAAGGCAGCATCACCACCGATTTTCTCATGAAAAAAAGGGAGGGAAACCGTTCATGAAAACTGTCACAATTCAAATGGCCGGAAACTTATGGAAGCTTCTTGTGAAACAAGGCGATGAAGTGCAAAAAGGACAGGAGGTTGCCATCTTAGAATCAATGAAAATGGAGATTCCGATTGTTGCTGAAGAGACCGGAACCATCAGCAAAGTGCATAAGGCAGAGGGAGAATTTGTCGATGAAGGAGAGGTTCTTCTAGAACTGACAGAATAGGAGGGAGCCAGATGGCATTACCAAAGAGAGTGCTTATCAGGGAGGTCGGCCCGAGAGACGGACTGCAAAATGAATCAGTCTGGCTGGACACAGGCGAGAAGCGAACGTGGATTGATCTGCTCGCAGCAGCCCAGCTCCCTTATATTGAAGTCACATCATTTGTTCATCCTAAATGGGTTCCAGCCTTAAAAGATGCCAAAGAACTCACCCAATCCTTAACCAAAAAAGACGACATCAGCTATGCAGCACTCATTCCCAATGAAAAAGGCTTAGCTCATTTTTTTGAAGCCAATCTTGACACAGGCGCTATATTTATCTCTTCGAGTGAAACACATAACAAGAAAAATATGAATCAATCCATCCACGAAACACTTCCTGTTATCAAACAAATGACAGCTGATTTAAAAGCAGCAGGAAAAAACACGCGCGCGTATATTTCCACCGTGTTTGGCTGCCCGTATGAAAAACAAGTGCCAATGGATCAAGTCCTGCGGTTAACGGATATTTTGCTTTCTTATGGCATTGATGAAATATCTCTCGGTGACACCATCGGTGAAGCCCATCCGCTTCAAGTAGAAAGGCGCTTAGACATTTTACTTGAACGTTTTCCTGCTGATAAAATCGCTCTTCATTTTCATGATACAAAAGGGATGGCTCTTGCCAATATTTATACGGCATTAAAAGCAGGGATCACGATATTTGACTCCTCCAGCGGGGGGCTTGGCGGATGTCCCTATGCACCTGGTTCCAGCGGAAATGTGGCGACAGAAGATGTGGTGCATATGCTTCAAAAACTAGGAATTGAGACAAATATTCACCTTCCTGCATTAATTAAAGCGGCAGAATGGATTGAAGCAAAAGTAGATCGAACCCTGCCTAGTCACTGTTTACGCGCGTATCACTCTCAAACTACTTCATAAAGGATGAATCACATGACATCATTGGTTAATTTTTCGATACAAGATGAACAGATTGGCATCATGACCTTAAACAGGCCAGACCAAGCGAATTCCCTATCTGCTCCAATGCTGGAGGAGATCAAGCAAATCATTCAAGAAATTAAACATGATGAAAGCATTCGCTGTCTGCTCATTACAGGAGCAGGTTCTAAAGTCTTTTGCGCTGGAGCAGATTTAAAAGAACGACGATTGATGACAGAAACAGAAGCGAAAGGTGCTGTTCTTTCGATTCAGCACACTTTTATCGAGATTGAATCCATTCCTGTACCTGTCATTGCAGTGATGAACGGACACGCACTTGGCGGAGGACTTGAGCTCGCGCTCGCTTGTGATCTCCGCATTGCACGAGCCGGAGCAAGACTCGGCCTGCCAGAAACAGGACTAGCTATCATACCAGGAGCCGGAGGGACGCAGCGGCTTCCGCGCCTCATTGGACTCGGTAATGCAAAAGAACTTATTTTCACAGGCGCATCATTACAAGCAGAAGAAGCCATTCAAATCGGGCTCATTGAGCATATCTCTTTAGCAGATTCCCTTATGAACGATGCCATCTCACTTGCAAAACAAATCATCAAAAATGGCCCGCTTGCCTTAAAAGAAGCGAAACAAGCGATTCAATCAAGCCTTGATCACGATTTGCATACAGGTTTGACAAAGGAATACGAAGCGTATCTACGGCTCATTGAGACAGAAGATCGAACGGAAGGTCTTCAAGCCTTCCAAGAAAAACGAACGCCTCAATACAGAGGCAGGTAGCAAGAAAGGGGTATGGGTATGATCGAAGAATATGAACTGAAAAAACAGCAGATTCTGAAAGGCGGTGCCGAGCGATACCATCATAAAAACAAAGAAAAAGGAAAATTGTTCGTCCGTGACCGCCTTCAGTTGTTATTAGATGAGGATTCTTTCATTGAGGATGCCATGTTTGCCGAGTGTCAAAATGAACATTTACCAGCAGATGGTGTTGTCATAGGGACAGGGCGAATGAATGGGCAGACTGTTTGCGTTATGGCAAATGATTCTACCGTCAAAGCAGGATCATGGGGAGTCAAAACGGTAGAAAAAATCATTAGAATCCAGGAAACAGCCGAAAAGCTCAACTGCCCAATGCTGTATTTAGTTGACTCTGCGGGTGCTAGAATCACCGATCAAATCGCCATGTTTCCAGGCAGAAGGGGTGCAGGCCGCATTTTTTATAACCAGGTGAAGCTGTCTGGACGTATTCCGCAAATTTGTTTACTATTTGGTCCTTCTGCCGCCGGAGGTGCTTACATTCCTGCTTTTTGTGACATCGTCGTCATGGTCGAAGGGAATGCCTCAATGTATTTAGGCTCGCCGCGCATGGCCGAAATGGTGATTGGAGAAAAAGTATCACTTGAAGAAATGGGCGGGGCAAAAATGCATTGCAGCATTTCTGGATGCGGCGATATTTTAGCAAAAACAGAGGAAGAAGCCATTCAAATCGCTCGCACCTATTTAACTTACATGCCTGCCAACTATACAGAAAAACCAAAACGGGCAGCCGCAATCGCACCTAAACCATCAGAGATCACCCTCCAAGACCTTATCCCTAAGGGGCAGAATACCCCTTTTGATATGTATCAGCTCATTGATTTACTCATTGATGAAGGATCATTTTTTGAAATCAAAAAGTTGTTTGCCGCAGAATTGATCACAGGCTTTGGCCGTATGAATGGTCAGCCTGTCGGTCTTATTGCCAACCAGCCGAGGGTAAAAGGCGGCGTTTTATTCCATGACTCAGCCGACAAAGCTGCCAAGTTTATTCAGCTATGTGACGCCTTTCATATTCCACTCCTTTTCCTTGCCGATATACCGGGGTTTATGATCGGAACAAAAGTGGAACAAGCAGGCATTATCAGGCACGGAGCGAAAATGATCTCCGCCATGTCAGAGGCAACCGTTCCGAAAATATCCGTCATTGTTCGTAAAGCATATGGTG
>Ga0268252_1000385_pt1 | contig 29356 bp, 29 predicted proteins | sample AgamicMgSfrz_FD_200244 | JGI IMG/M metagenome (GOLD analysis project Ga0268252, IMG submission 200244) | Agave microbial communities from Guanajuato, Mexico - Mg.Sf.rz (v2) (version 3) | ecosystem: Host-associated > Plants > Phyllosphere > Phylloplane/Leaf | place: Guanajuato, Mexico | collected... | reverse complement strand
AGTACCAATCTTACTCTTACGTGGGCGTCCATATATTGCGTCACCAACTTTAAAACGCGTCACTTTTGCACCAACCTTTGCCACGACACCAGAAAAGTCATTACCTAGGATAAGCGGCATTTTATACTTAACTAGCAATTTCACTTTCCCATCCCGTATTTTAAAATCAATAGGATTAAAACTGGCAGCATGAATTTCTGCGAGTACCTCATATTCACCAATTTCAGGTGTGGGCATTTCTGCCAAACGCATTGGGAGTTTCCCATACCGATCTATAACCATTGCTTTCATAATCTATACCTCCAAATAATGTATATTTCTATTTATAATTTCAATAAAAGTCCTTCATTAACTTTTCAATATCCAATACAAGCGTTTTTAATAAACTTAATTTCGTCCGTACATTAATATAATAAAAGTTTTTTGTCCCTTCTTTACGCATTAAAATAATACCAGCATCTCGCAAAATTTTAAGATGATGTGACACAGCAGGACGAGAAAGATGGGTTTGCTCCGTAATTTCACCTACACGTAAGCCTGTTTGACAATCCGTTCCCATTAAAACTAACAAGATAGATTGCCGTGTTTCATCCCCAATCGCCAATAGTACTTGCTGACAATTAACAAAATCTTCTTTGATAATAGCTAGTTGATCATGCTTATTCATTCATTTACTACCTCCAAATTCGGTTTAATGGTTTAAGTTGACGAACCATATTACCGAATCCAATACTATATTATTATTGGATTCAGTGCAATATTGAGAAAGAAAATCGAGACGAATCAAATCTTGTGTTTAAAATAAAATCCTAGGCAAATGGCTAGGATTTGTAAAGCATACAGCGTCTATTAAAGGAGAGAATATTTTCTTTAAAATCGACATACCGGATAGCTGATTGTATTTTATCCCTAATGAAAGCTACTTGTTAATTTAACCAGAATAGGAAGCAACTAGGGATTTTTTGAATTCGTTCTTAAAGCAAACTTTCTTCTAAAACCTTCATTTTATAAAAATATTCTTGTTTATTCATTAAATCGTTATAAGAACCACACTCAACAATTTCTCCATGGTCCATTACAATAATTTGATCCATATGCTCTAAACCATTTAAGCGATGGCTAACTAAAATAAATGTATCCTGTTCAGCGTATTTAAAAATTTCCTGATAAACACTTTGTTCTGTCTGTGCATCGAGCGATGAGGTTGGCTCATCTAATAACCATAGATGCCCTTTTTTCAACAATGCTCTTGCAATAGCCAACCGTTGTTTTTCACCGCCTGAAAGATTTTCTCCTTTTTCTAACACGCGATGATCTAGTGAAAAATGTTCAAGCTTCACTTTTGCTAATGCTGCTTCCATTTGCGTGTCACTAAGTTGTGATTCAGCTAATTGAAGATTTTCACGAATAGTGCCGTAAAAATAATAATTTTCCTGTAAAACAACTCGCGTTTGTTCCCAGATTGCCTCACTAGATACAGTCGACGTGTCAAAATCTCCCCAATAAATCTTTCCAGCATCTACATATTGTAACTTTAAGATTAGCTGAAGCAAGGTGGATTTTCCGGAGCCGCTAGCACCGACAATCGCTGTCTTTGACCCGGCTGGTATCACGAATGATAATTTTGGAATCGTTTTACGCCAATCCCCCATATAAGTGAATTGAACATCTGTAAACTGTAATGACGGTGCAAGGCTAGGTAATTTATTAATAGGAATCTCCCTACTATCTTTGACGAAACTCGAGTCTTCAACTACTTCATATAACCGTGTTGATGCATCTCTGCTTTCTTGCATATAAATAGGAAAAACAGCCATCGGTGCAGCAGACTCAAAGACAGTTAAAGAAATCATGACAAGCATCGCCAAGAATATCCCTTCAAGCATCCCATTTGCAACGAAATAGGCTCCAACTCCTATAACAAGCCAACTTGTTACAAAAGTCATAAAACCATTAAACGATTGACTAGATACTTTATTTAAATTTTCTACTTTTTGTTGGTTAATATACGATTCAGAATGACTTAGAAGCTGTTGTTGTTTACTTGGTAATTGATGAAACAGCTTTAATTCACGAAATCCATACATTACCTCTGTAATATGTGTTGATAGATCACCACGCTCCTCCCTCACTTTCCCCTTTATCTTAACTTGCTTTAAGGAAAATAGGGCCGGAATGATAATAGTGGTTAAAAAAAATCCAAGTAAGAGAATCAAAGCAATTGCGATTGAATAAAAACTAACAAAAAAGATGGTACTGACAAAAACAAGTAAAAGAACTAATGGAGGATAAAACACCCTTAAGAAGAAATTTTGCAGGCTTTCTACGTCTCCAACAACACGAGCCAGTAAATCCCCACTTCTATACTTATGAAAAATTTGTGGGACAAGTGGCGTTAATTTTTCATAGAAAGCTATTCGTAAATTACTTAGAATTGTAAATGTTGCGCGATGGGAATAAAGTCGCTCTCCATACTTTGCTCCTGCTTTAATAAGACCAAGTAACTTAACTGTTGAAGTCAATATAATTAATGTATAAAAGGGAGGAATTAATGCAGACTTAGATATTAGATAACCGCTCGCAGCAAATAATCCGACACTGCTAATTCCAGCAATAAAACCGCATATGACAGCAATGTTAATATCTTTTTTCTCCATTAACATCAATTTTATTATTTTCTGCAGTGCACTCACTAGTGTCCCCTCCCTTTTTGGATCATTACTAACTCCTTATATGCCGGTGAATTTTCTAATAATGACTCGTGTGTTCCAACAGCTTGTAGCTGTCCATTTTCTAAAAAAAGAATTTGATCAGCATTTTTTATCGTATGTAAACGATGTGCTACAGTAATCACCGTTGCTGTTTCATTTAATTTCTGAATCGATTGCTGTAAAACCTTTTCAGTAGCTAAATCAAGTCCACGCGTTGGTTCATCCAACAATACAATATGTGGTTTTTTTAGAAAAGCACGTGCAATAGATACTCTTTGCTTCTCTCCACTGGAAAGCCCTCTTCCTGCTTCGCCAATTCTAGTATCAAAACCTTGTTCTAATGATTCAATCAGTGACGCGAGTCCCGCTAATTTCGCTGCTCCCTTAATTGCTTCTAAGCCAACCTCTTCTGTAGTACCCATCGCAATATTTTCACCTATCGTTCCAGAAAAAATATAAGGGTTTTGTGATATATAAGAAATTTGTCCCAACCAAGCGGATTCTGTATATTTGGTGAGCTCTTCTTGATTAATGTAAATCGAGCCCTTGTCAGGAGTAATCATACCTGATATTAAATGAAGTAAGGTTGTCTTTCCTGCACCACTAGCGCCTACAATGGCAATTTGTTGCTTAGGTAAGAAAGTCGCTGTCACAGTTTGCAATCGAAAATTAGTATTTGAATAAGTGAAATTCACTTGATCAAGCTCAATAATTGGTGGCTCTTTCCACTCTGGTAAAGTTTGTTTTCCCCATAAAGTAGGTTCATCTTCTTCACCAAACACTTCCAATACTTTTTTCGCTGCTCCCATGCTGCTTCTCCCATTATGAAACGTTACTCCAAGTTCTTTTAATGAAGTATAAAATTCCGGGACCAATATTAAAATCAGAAATGCAGTAAAAAAAGAAATACTTTCATATATAATTAATTGAATAGCAAGTTCTAGAGCTACAATTCCAATACTTAACATTGATATAAGCTCAAGTGCAAAAGATTGTGTAAAGGCAATTTTCAATATTTCTAGCGTAGTATCGCGAAAGCTTAAACTGCTTTTTTCTAATGCTTCTTTTTGCCGATTTGTTTGTGCAAATAGCTTTAACGTTACTAGTCCTTGTAAGGTTTCTAAAAACTTACCAGAAAAAGAAGCTAGTTTCTCCAACTTCTCCTCTGATTTTTTTTGTGTTTTAATACCAATCACTATCATATAAATTGGAATAAATGGAGCAGAGACCAATAATATAATACCTGAATTCACATGCTGTGTAAGGATAACGATAAGCATTAAAATTGGCACAAATGTACTCTGCATAACCTGTGGGATAAACTGGCTATAAAAACTATCCATTTCATCTACACCATCAAGCAGCATACTTACTTTTTTCCCCGTCTGACCTTTTTCAGCTAATTGGACAGAATTAGCAACATATTTTTTTAATAAAGTCTTACGTGTATCAGACTTTACATCGCTCGCAATTGTAACACCAATCCGCTTACTTAAATAATCCGTACTGGACCTTACAAATAAATTCGCAAGTAACATTATCAGCCACGGTATAACTGCTGAAAACGTTTGGTTTTTTAGAAACACACCATCGACAATGCTTGTCATCACATAAGCCTGTGCAACGATTGCGATACCCAGTATCAAGGTTAATCCAAGTAAATAATAAATCTTTTTCTTATGCATCCAAACCGTTTTCTTTAAATTTTGCATGAACGATTCCGCCCTCTAATTTAGAATTTAGCGTATTCATCATTTTTTTCCTTTGGCATAATCTGCATCAAATAAAAATAAGCGCATCAATAAGATTAGGGAAGGAATTAATAATAAAAGTCCCCCAATAAAAGCAATAATGAGTGCCATCGCCATGGATGGGTTTGTAACACTATCTTCTATATTGATGTATGGATAGAGCAAATAGGGGTACTTAGCTATTCCGTATCCGAAAAAGGCAAAAAAGAATTGCAGCATAATCGCAATAAAAGCCGTACCATAATTTCTGCCAATATATAATAGACTAATACCAATTAAGAAAAACCCCATCGATAGACCAAATATCCACCATAAATCCAACATATTTTCGTAGTTAACCCGATTTCTCTCACTTAAAGCAATCATAGTTGTTAACGCCATAATAATGGTTGGCGTTGCCCAGAATAATGCCCATTTTCGCACCAACTGTAATGCTGCAATATCTTTTGCTCTTGATGCATAATAGGTAATGAAACTTGCACTAATAAATAAAACAGAAACAATAGCTAACGCAACAATACTCCATGCTAATGGACTAGTAAATAACTCAAAAAACTTTAAAGAAACATGACCATTTTGTTCAGAAATAAAGCCCCCTTCTGAAATCGTCAAGGCGACCGATAACGATGCAGGAATGAATAGCCCTGTGGCTCCATATAGAAACATATAGATATTACTTTGTTTTGAACCATAATTTTCAAAAGCGTAAAAGGACCCTCGAATTGCTAACAAGATAATGGCAAAACTTGCAGGTACAAGTAATGCTGATCCATAATAATAGGCTGAAGACGGAAAAAAACCGACGATTCCCACAAAAAAGAAGACCAAAAATACATTCGTTACTTCCCAAACAGGCGATAAATAGCGTGAAATAATTTGATTAATGATATGGTCTTGCTTTGTAATCTTTGCATAGTAAGCAAAAAATCCTGCACCAAAATCAATAGATGCGACAATTAGATATCCGTATAAAAACAACCATAACACCGTAATTCCGATTACTTCATAACTCATTTTTTAACCCCCTCTTTCCATTCAGGGTAATGTTTCTCCAACTCAAGTTCTGCTGGATTATCTTTAAATAATTTTCGTAAAGTTATCGTAAATAATGTCCCGAGTACAATATACAGTGCTAAAAATAAGAAAAACATATGCAAAATATATGGTGAGGTAGTTGCTGCCTCATCAACAGTCATGTAACCTCTTACGATCCAAGGCTGTCTTCCTAATTCTGCAAAAACCCATCCAAGTTCCACAGCTAACATTGCAAGGGGACCACTAATGGCGATTAGCCAAAGCATAAATCTACTGTGTTCGTTCCAGCGTTTAAACCTGTTTAACACAATATACAAGAAGGAAATACCTAATAGGAAGAAACCAATGGATACCATAGAATCAAATAAATAGTGGATGACTAATGGTGGTCTTTCCTCTTCTGGTGTGGCTTCCAAACCAGTTACCTCACTCGTAAAGTCACCGTGTGCTAAAAAGCTTAAAAATCCAGGTACTCGAATCGCTCCAACGACTTCATTCTCTTCATTCAACCAGCCAAAAAGAAGGAGATCAGCATTCTCTTCTGATTCAAAAAGCCATTCTGCCGCAGCTAACTTTTCTGTCTGATGTTTTGCTAAATATTTTGCCGATACATCACCTGCTAATGCAGTTATCACCGAGAAGATAAACATAGCGATAACCGTCATCTTTAGTGCTTTTTGATGATATTCACGAGCCCCTTTGTTCCTTAATAGCGCAATCGCAGCAATCGTTGCTAAAATAGCTGCTACTGTTAAATAGGAACCACCTAATACATGAAAAATTCTCGTTGGTGATGATGGATTTAACATTGCTTCTAACGGATTGACCGCTACAAACTCTCCACCGACCATCTTAAAACCATTTGGTGAATTCATAAACGAGTTTACAGTAGTAATAAAGACTGCTGACATACCCGCCCCAATCACTACTGGCAATGTCAATAACCAATGCGTATATTTGCTTTTGAAACGATCCCATGTATATAAATAAATCCCTAAGAAAATAGCCTCAAAGAAAAATGCAAAAACTTCCATAAATAATGGTAAGGCAATCACATTACCTGCCAGTTGCATAAAGTTTGGCCATACTAAAGATAGCTGCAGGGCAATTGCTGTCCCAGTTACTACTCCAATTGCAACAGTAATAACAAACCCCCTAGACCATCTTTTCGCTAACAATTCATAGTGTTTGTCTTTTTTTCTAATGCCGATAAATTCAGCTAATGAAATAAACAATGGTACTCCGACCCCTAATGTTGCAAAGACTATGTGAAAAATTAGAGTCATTGCGGTAATCAATCTACTAATCGTGACCGTATCAAAATCCATGTTTTCCCTCCTCTTTAGTTTTTATTAGGATGTTTTCATAAAGTTTGTGGATATTAACCCGCAGTCTGAAAACACTTCGCTTTCCATGAGGCGAGCGATCTCACCTGTCTTGCTAATCCCATAGGAGGTAAGTGTGTTCAAGCTGCTCATAGATTAAACAATTAATTTTCCTCTTTTAGTAAGTGAAATAATGAGCATAATAAAGCCGTATCATAATCCATATAAACTTTCTAGAATTCCTTAAATTCTAACTCCATTTATATTCATGATTCTCTTTTAGAATACCCAAATTAATCTACACTTATGTACTTTACTAACTATACAAACATCAAATAAACATTAACACTGTTATTATGATGTTAACATAGAAGATAACCATTAAAATGTGTACATTTTGAGAAGGATTTTTCTTCCATTAAATTTATAGCATAACGAAAAGGACCAATTCATCATTTGAATTGGTCCGAAAACATTTTTAAGCGAAGATCAGTATTTATTTTAAAAATTATCTTCTAGTAACTATAATAATTACTTATTCATTCCTTCAAGACCTAATAAAATATACGCAGGTCAACATAAGAAATGAAATTACGATAATGCTTGCAACCCATAACCAAGCCATATCCATATTGCCTGAATCGATCGCAACATAAATAGCTGTTGGAATGGTTTGCGTTTTGCCAGGAATATTTCCTGCAAACATTAAAGTTGCTCCAAATTCGCCTAATGCCCTGGCAAAACTTAAAATTGCTCCTGAAACAATCGATTTAAGTGCAAGGGGTAAAGTGATGTACCATAATACTCTAAATGCATTTGCTCCATCTACACGTGCAGCATTTTCAATATCGCTATCTACAGCCTCAAAACCGGTCCGAGCAGATTGATACATAAGTGGAAAAGCAACAATGGTTGAGGCGATCAGTGCAGCCCACCAAGTGAATAAAACAGGTTGGTTAAAAATCCATTCCATTAAATGGCCAACTGGACTGTTCCGACCAAAAATTATAAGCAACAAAAATCCTACAACGGTGGGAGGTAACACTAATGGTAATAAAAATAGTGTATCAACGAGAACCTTCCCTTTAAATTTTCTATTAGCCATTACTTTACCAAAAAACAACCCCAAAACAATTACTAATATAGTGGAGATAGATGCAATCTCAATGGATAATTTAACAGGTGACCAAAAGTTACTTGCCATTTTTTATTACTTAAGATCCTTAAATCCGTACTCTTCTAAAACCTTTATTGCTTTATCGCTTTGTAGATAATTGTAGAATAGTTCGGCTTCTCCTAGATGGGAACTATTTTTTATTATCCCAACTGGATAAATAATCGGATCATGTGTACTGTCTTCTGCTGTGGCAATAATTTGCACTTTTTCAGAAGTTAAAGCATCTGTTTTATAAACAATACCGGCGTCAACATTAGTCGTCTCCACATATGTAAGAACTTGGCGAACATCCTTTGCATAAACAACTTTTTCCTCTAGTGTACTCCAGAGACCTAAATTTTCTAATGTGTCCTTACCATATTGTCCTGCTGGCACGGATTCTGGTGTACCAAGTGCTATTTTAGTTGCTTTTGGTAAATCTTCAAAACTTTCGATTCCCTTAGTTGAATCTTTCGGTATTATCAATACTAAGTCATTTCCGACTAAATCAATTCCATTACTCTCTTCAATAAGTCCCTCATCCACTAAATTCTGAAATTTATCCTCGGCAGCTGAGAAGAAAATATCTACGGGAGCTCCTTGAGAAATTTGTTGTTGGAGTGCCCCTGATGCTCCAAAATTATAATTAAGTTTTATGTTTGGATTTTCTTTTTCAAACTCTGTTTTAATATCCGACAACGCATCTTGCAAACTAGCAGCAGCAGAAACGGTCAACTCCACCTTCTCTTTACTCGTGTCTTGATTCTTATCTGCTGTCTCTGTTTGTTCATTAGTTGAACATCCAGAAATAAAAAGCAATAGTATTAGCATACAAGATAACGCTTGATAAATTTTTTTCATTTCAAATCCCCCTTTTTATAATTAGTTATAATTGATTATAACTAATTATAATTACTTATTATATCGAAAATGAATAAATTTTTATATTTTTATCTGTATAAATGTACTTTGGGAGAATTATTAAGTTAAAATACGAAATGGAGGGATGTAAATGTCAAAAGAATTTTCCTATACCATTGAAGAAGTGTCTCAACTTTTAAAAGTATCCAAATTAACCCTTTACGACCTTGTAAAAAAAGGAGAACTTCCTGTATTCCGAGTAGGAAGACAAATGAGAATAGATGCTAATGATTTGAATACGTATATTAACAATCAAAAAAACAACCAAAGTACTAAAGCTCAATCACTTGAACGAAAAAGGGAAACAAAAGATCCTTTTAGCATAGTAATTAGTGGGCAAGATATGGTTCTTGATATACTTGGAAGATATATTGAAAAAAAATCCCCTTATCATGCATTGCGTTCCTATACAGGAAGTTTAAATAGTTTAATATCCATGTACAATGAGAAAATGGATATTGTTAGTTTACATATGTTCGATGGGTATACAGGAGAATACAATGTTCCTTATGTAAAGAAAATTTTAGTAAGCCACCCATATATTCTACTCAATCTTTTATCTAGGAGAGCAGGTTTTTATGTAAAAAAGGGAAATCCCTTAAACCTTACTTCATGGACTGATTTAAGGAGAAAAGATATAAGAATTATTAATAGAGAAAAAGGCTCGGGAGCTCGGATATTACTCGATGAACAGCTTAGAATTAACGAAATTCCTTCAGGTGAAATCAACGGATACGATCAGGAAGAGTCTAACCATCTAAGCGTCGCTTCCGCTGTCTCTACTGGAATGGCAGATATAGGAGTGGGCATTGAAAAAGCTGCCAAAATTGTTGGAATTGATTTCGTACCATTAATTACAGAACGCTATGATCTTGTAATGATTAAAAATGATAGTACGGAACTGCTGATTAACACAGTGAAGAATATTCTATCCTCTAGCCAATTTCGGAAAGAAATTGATTCTTTCGGAGATTATGATACCTCTATAACGGGCGAAATTATTTATGAAACATTTTAAAATGAATTACTTCGTTTCTTTTAGAAGTATTGCAGAAAATCTAACGACCAATAGAATCTAAATACACTTCTTGTAGACCAAGATGAAAACTTTATACGTAAAAAAACAGTTCCGCTATGACGAAACTGTTTTTTTTGAATACTTTTATCGTCTTATTTCATAAAGTGAAACTTCCATCAGTGGGGATTTTTCTTCATTTCCCACTGATGGTAATTGGACTTTTATCTCCTTCCTATCTTTCTCGTATTCTCAGAAGCTTACGGTTGAGTCTTACTGTCCGTTAAGAGTGGGTTAAAAACCTTCTTTAAAAATATGAAGTCATTATAAATCTATTTCCATCCGTCTCATTTTTGTCTTTAAATTCATTGATTCATAAAATTTTATAGCATTCTCGTTAAACTCCCACACGCCTAATTCTAAGGAGTCTGCTTTTATATTCTTTGCGAACTCCAATATTTCTTCGAAAAATATTTTCCCTAATCCTTTTCCTCTGTACTTACTATCGACACCAAAGTCGTCCATATAGACAACCTTTTTTGGAACTAGAATGGGTCTTTCCTTTGTATTTTTTATGGTAATTATGGTATAAGCGATTGGTTGGTCTTCTTCCATTAAGAATACCTTCGTGTTTTCTCCATCGATCAATCTGTTGAAATACTCCCTGTCTAACGTGGTATCAGCCATCTTATAATGGTCTGGTCTTTCCTTTGTATGAATCTCATGAACTTTTTTGTATTTGATGAACTACTTCATAATCACTCTTTACAGCTTCTCTAATGTGCATATCTAGTTTACTTCCCCCTTGATGCTTGTTCTTAAAATCACCTCTTAAAGTAAAGAGCCCTTTAATTGAACATAGTCTTTTCCTATATATTAACATAAATTCCCATAACCATTTATTTTAACAAATACTTTCTAAATTTTATCCGCTAACTTGACTCCATACACACTGCCCCTTAAGTTCTCAAGACTCTTTCGTATGAAATAAACGTAATTCTTCTCATCCTAAATTATAAGTATAAAAAACGGCTAATCCCATATGTACCAAAGTTTTAGCCGTTTATAGATTGAAGTGCTAATTTAAATGATGAACCTATGCAATTTTACTTAGACATATCGATTTTTTCCTTTACCGGCATTACTCCTCGTAATGCCGAGCCTAATATAACAAAGATTCCCCCCACTGCAATCCATACAAGAACGGAAACAGAAGTGTTCCATGATAAACCTTTTCCAAAGAAAAATAACTCTCTAAGTCCATCGACCATAAAACGCATTGGCAGCCCAGCGTATATCCAATCTTGATAAAACGGCGACATCATTTCAGGTGCCAATGATAATAAAGGTGCTCCGAAAAATAATAATAATACAAAGATGCTAATACCCTTAAATCCTACCAATGAAAGTACTGCTGATACCATTAAGAAGAAACTCAAAGAGGCAATGGTTAGAAACAATGCTGTATCCATGTAATTAGGTATAGTTAATCCTACCATTCCTTCTGCTATCCATGTAAAGCCAAACCCGATTACTATTGCTATAACAGCCCCTATTAAGATTTGCCCGATCTTTATCATGAAGTTTTCTTTTCGAGTAGTGATTGGCATTTTTCTAACCACCATAAATATTAGTGCTGCACTAGCAATGCTTGCCATCCATAATGGCTGAAACAAAGAAACGGGTGAATTGCCATTTGCACTATTTTCTCCAATTTCATTAACATTTGTAGCTTTTATTGTAATAGGTGTTACTAAACTAGAAACCTGTTTTGTTGTTAAAGTAGTACCTTGATTCTCAAAACCTTCTAATAGTTGATTGCGAACATTATTGTTCAGATTCTCAACCATCCCGGTCAATATTTTTGCTGCTGCGGTTGAAGCTGCGGTATTCATTCCTTGATTTATTAATATTTCAACTTCTGGTGATGAAGGTGTTGTAGTTTGCAAGGATGCCTGCTTTGCACTAAAGTCTTTCGGAATAATCAATGCTGCATAATACGCTTGATTATCCAATCCTTTTTGCACTTCTTCTATGTTTTTTACTTCTACCCACTTTACTGCAGGATCTTCATCCGTTGTTGATGCTGAACTTTCTTGTATACTTTTTACGATTTTTCCGCCCATATTTACCTTTGATTGATTAGGCATTTCCATCCCTTCATCTTCATTCACAATTGCTATTGGCAAATTTTTTGGTTGAGGCTGTACTAAAGGAAATAATGTTAGTGAAAAAATAAAGATAACTGTGAATGCAATAATTGGCGTTATAAGTACCAGTTTATTTTTGAACATATTGTTTTATCCTCCTATAATTCAATAATCAAAATGGAAGAATCTGTCGGTTAATAAACACTTTTTTAGAATGTGTAGGATATAATTAGGAGGAAATATATCGAAGCATCGCACTACAGATTTGAGGGTATTACGAACAAAAGAATTAATACGCAATTCATTGGTAGAATTAATGGAGGAAAAAGGGTTCGAAGCAATTACTGTTAAAGATATTACAGTTAAAGCTAAAATTAACAGAGGAACCTTTTATGCACACTATCAGGATAAATACGATTTAATGACAAAATGTCAGGAAGAAATTATGCAGGAAATGTCAAACATAGTGAAACAAAACTTCCCAAAAATGATTGCTAACCTTAAAACAGACTCATCCTCATTAATATCTTTTACTCCTGCCGTTCTTATTTTTGCATACTTAAATGAAAATAGTGGATTTGTGAAAGCACTTAAGCATATGTCTATTTTGAAATGACAGTGAACATCCCTGTCATATTCGGTGAGTAGTCTTTCATCTTATATTTCTCATAGAACGGTTCTTTCCCTTGCGAGGCAAACAAACCAACAAATGCCTTGTCTGGGGCATTTTCATGTAAGTATTCAACCAAACGATTCATTATTTCATTTCCTATACCCTTTTTCTGATAATCAGGATAAACTACTATATCTTGAATATAGAAATAAATAGCCCCATCGCCAACAATTCTGCCCATCCCTACAATTTGTTCATTATCTTTGACTGTGAGGCAGTAAATAGAATTACTTAAGGATGTTTCCGCCACTTCAAAATTCATATAATCAGTCCATCCCACAGAGTCACACAAATATTTGTATTCTTCCAATGTTGGCATATTCGCTTCAATCTTAAAGTTTTTCAAAACGTTTCTCCCATCCTCCAACACTATCTAAATTCTACTAAGCTTCTTATCTATGCTATTACTCATTATATCAAACCTTTCCTTCTTTAACTTCATACATAATAGCTTCATAAGACCGCAATTTTATCTTTTTTAGATCTAAACTTGAGTTATTGTAATTGCTAATTAATATCTCTGCTTTTGAGTTCTTAGACATTTCATAAGAAAACTCTTTTTCATGCTCATAAAAGTTACAAACAATTAAAATTTTCTTATTCTCTAACATACGCTCATAGGCGTAAATACTGTCATCCTCAGGGTTGAGAAGATGATAAGTACCATAAATAAGAGTAGTATTATTCTTCCTCATATTGATTAATTTTTGATAGTGATAGAAAATAGAATTTTTATCATTGAGAGCATTTTCGACATTGATAAAAGTGTAATTGGGATTTAGTTTCATCCATGGTTTCCCTGTAGAAAAACCTGCATTTTTTTCAACAGACCATTGCATCGGCGTTCTCGCATTGTCTCTTGCTTTCAAATAAAACGATCTCATAATTTCTTCTTCACTAAAACCAGCTTTTATCCGTTCTTGATAGATATTTTGAGTTTCAATGTCGATGTAGTCATCAATTGAGTCAAAAGCAGCATTCGTCATACCAATTTCTTCTCCCTGATAAACATAAGGTGTACCCTTCATTCCATGTAATAAGGTTGCCAACATCTTCGCTGATTCGACCCGATATTCACGATCATTGCCCCATCTAGATACAATCCTTGGTAAATCATGATTGTTCCAAAATAGGCTATTCCACCCTTCTTGATCAAGAGCGTATTGCCATTTACTTAATACCTGTTTTAACTCGACTAATTCTAATTTCTTTAAATCCCATCTTTGCTTACCTGGTACCTTATCTAATTGCATATGTTCAAATTGAAACACCATATTTAATTCTTTTCGGTTAGGATCCGAGTATAATTTTGCATTCCCTGTTGTTGCTCCCCATGTTTCCCCAACAGTTAGTAAATCGTGTTTTCCAAAAGTATTATGATACATTTCTTGCAAATAACCATGTAACTTGGGACCATTTTCCTTTATAAGATTATCTGGTTCCTTCCCTATTAAATCAATGACATCCATGCGAAAACCACTTATCCCTTTATCAATCCAGAAATTCATCATGCCCCAAATGCTCTGTTTCATCTCTTCATTTTCCCAATTTAAATCAGGTTGCTGTTTGCTGTAAAAGTGTAAATAATATTGACCTGTACTTTCATCATATTCCCAAGCTGATCCACCAAAATTAGAATTAAGTTCATTTGGCTCCTGACCATTTACCGGATCACGCCAAATATAATAATCTCTATAGGGGTTATCTTTTGATTTCTTGGCTTCAATAAACCATGGATGCTGATCTGAAGTGTGGTTTACCACTAAATCCATAATAATTTTTATGCCTCGCTCACGACTCTCCAATAACAGTTTATTCATATCATCCATTGTTCCATATTCAGCCAAAATAGAATGGTAGTCACTTATATCATAGCCATTATCAACATTAGGCGATTCATAAACAGGGCTTAACCAAATAACATCAATCCCTAGTTTTTTTAAATAATCTAATTTTTGTATAATACCTTTTATATCACCAATTCCATCACCGTTACTGTCATTAAAGCTACGAGGATATATTTGGTATATTACACTTTTATGCCACCATTTTTGCTGAGATTTTTCCATTTTAATTCCCCTTTTTGTATTAGTCTTATAAATTCAGTATAATTAATTGCTGTTATTACTTCTTGCACTTTTATAAAAAAAATAACACTATTTTCACTTTAGGAGAAATGTTATGAATAAGACAACTTTAAAAGAACAGTCCACACATGGTACTCCATTATTTCCGTTGCACATATACAGCAAGGTTAGAGAAAGAGAATACCATGTAGACTTCCATTGGCATGAGGAACTAGAGTTTATTTTTGTTGAGGACGGTGTAATGGAGATTACTATAAATGCAGACACATTACAAATTGCAAAGGGGCAGTCTCTTTTTATTAATTCTGGTGACTTACATAAAGTTACCTCAAAAGGCCCCTCCATTCACCATGCCATAGTATTTCATCCGCAGATATTAAATTTTGACTATCCTGATATAAGTCAAAGTTCTCTTATTAATCCTATCAGTAAAGGATTTCTGCGTTTTCCATCTAATGCTGAAATTAAGGAGGACGTAAAGAAATATATAGTCGATAAGCTTAAAACAATCATTGCATTAAACAATGCTGAATCTGACTTAGCTGCCTTAAGAATTAAGATCACATTGCTAGAAATTATTTTAGGGCTTTATGAGAACCAACTTTTTGGAAAATTACAAACGAACATTAAAGAGAAGCAAGAAAACATAAAAAAAGTAATTACCTATATCCAGGATAATTACAATAAAAAAATATTACTGGAAGACTTAGCTTCTCTTTTAAATATGAACAAGAACTATTTCTCTAAATATTTTCATACAGCCATTGGAAAAACACCAATCACCTATATTAATGAATATCGATGTGAAAGAGCTGCTGAGTTATTAAAAAGCAGTGACCTAAAAGTCTTGGATATTTCCTTTATAGTTGGTTTTGAAAATTTCAGCTATTTTATTCGTAGATTTAAAGAACATAAACGTTACTCCCCAACCCAATATAGAAAGAAATTTAATATGGAGAATATGCAAAATAATAAACAAGATTAATGAATTACTCTTAAACTAACCTGATGTTCTTTGCTTAAGTAAATAATTCATTTCATCAGCAATAGGTGGTAAATATTTTTTTAATAGAATAAGGATAAAGACTCTCAACTCCAACTGCTACTTTCTTCTTACTCCATGAGATAGTGGCGTTCATTTTACTTATGAAAACCACTTTTCCTCTTACTCCACGAAATATTGGCGTTCATTCTGCTTATGAACGCCTGTTTCACTCAAGCTCCCGTTAATGGATTTTAAAGTGTTTCTAATACTTCATTAATTGCCCAGCTTTGATGTTCATGAAATAAACTTTCTATTGCTTGAATTGGTTCCATCCATTTAAGAAAATGTCCTTCTTCTGTTGGTTCACCTATTGGTTTTACCATACTGCATAAATAGAAATATCCTTCACTAAGATAATATTTATATTCATTTGTAGAATAAAAATATCTTCGAGCATTCCCTATGAATGGACCTATTTCTATTTCCATTCCCATTTCTTCCAAGGCTTCTCTTATTAAACACTCTTGGTGTGTCTCATTGTTTTCTATTCCTCCACCAGGGAGAAAGTATTTGCCATCACTAGTTTGAATGATGGCAATTTTATCTTTCTGATTATTAAATATTAAACAATAAACAGCAGGCCTCTTTATGTATTCTACGCCTTCTTCTATTTCGCCAAACGTGATTATATCCATAATTTTCACCTCTAGATTTATAAACTTTTTTCATTCTTCTTCCATTTACTTGTACAATAAAGTTTATACACTTTATTAACATTAGGTGAGGTGAATCTAATAAAGTTTCATTCACGTACCATTACCATCAGAGACCTATCCACCGTTTTCTGAATCTTGTATAATCGTAGTTATCCAATTTTTAACCATTTTCTCTCCTTCTTCATAATTACTTATCTCATCAGGCAATATTTCCATCGATTGGTACTTCTCTGGGAGATTATACACTTTTCTCCTTAATTCTTTGTTATCTATCGATTCATCATCTATCAGTATTACTTTCTTATCATCAATTGTGATAAATGAACGAGCTGTATATTCTATCTGATTTATATAAACATAATAATGGCTTCTGTGATTCGGCTTGCAACTAATATGATGCCCCTTTAACTTTGTGAATGCTTTCTTAAACATTTCAAACTGTTTTGATAAAAGATAAAATTCTTCCAAATAGTATTTGTTCTCAATATGCTTATCTTTGTTTATATCAAACGTGTCAATAATTAACTTTACATCAGGACTGCTGGGGATATTTTTATTGACTTTATCATTCCAAAGTTTTCTATACGGCATTAACATGTCTTTCACTAAATCATCTATTTTTTCATGCTCCAGATCAGAGCCATAGTTTACTAGAAAAATAGTCTTCCATACCGGGACCTCCCTTACCTATCAAAATCAATTATTACTTCTGATCAATCTAATGAGTCTATCTCTTTATTTTTGTGATTCTTTGTTGCCTTAATAGCGAAGAACTGCGGAATCAAATTCAACAGACTAACCAAAATTAATAATTGATATGGAGATATTGGCTTAAAATAGCCCTCCCATCTTTCGTTCCCTGCCATCTCGCTGATAAAATAAAAAGAAATGATGACAGATAATAGATTACCAATTATAAGAAAAAGTGTATTGCTGTACGCTTTACCGAAGTAAGCAAGAAACACAGTCACCACAATCATTACTACATAGCCACGCATGGAACCATTTGCAAAATCCTGATACATGGCAAAATAAACAAAAGGAAAACAATATAAAATAACAAGCAGAATTCCTATTAAATTTTTTTTCATTTGCCACCTCTCCTACATAAATATGTATCATCATTCCCTATTCCGTAATCACTTCAATATCCTCATACGTAGGTTTTTCCTTTGTGTAGGTAATCCAATATTTATATTCTCTTGAAAAATCAGCTGTAAAATGTTCTACATAGGTTACTGCCTTTGCTGATTCTCCCAGTACTTTTACTTCTTTAATAGTTTTATCTCCAAATGGCAAGGTAATGGTAACAGAAATATCCTCTCTTTCAAATATCATAGATGTATCACTAGAACCCGTACGATTCTCTGGACCCGCTACCCATTTTAACTTTCCTTCTTTATTCTCTAAAATTACTAAGTCAGGATTATGCGTATTGCCACTTTCATGTTTATTTTTAAAAATAACATAAATGAAATCATCTTTTAGATCATAATCGATTATTTCTTGATTCTTTAATTTATTTTCTGCCATTACATTCGTGATTTGTTCTTCAAACGATACTGTTTCTGTTGATTTTTTCCCATCATACTTTTTTCCTTCATCCGAACATCCGACTAATGCGAACAAAATAAAGAAAGAAGCAAATATTTTTTTCATAGAATAAACAGCTCCAGACAGTTTTCTTTAATATACGGATTAGAATAGAGAAAAGATTCAGCAAATGATGTTATTATACAAATTTTTACATTAAATGGATTTTTTACAAGATGGGAATTTCTAATGAATGAAAGATTATATATTGGAAAATTTCTTGAACAAGTGTTATTGCTAAATACTAAAAACAAAACAATTATCAGCAAAAAAGAAGCCTATCTTATATGAATTACGCTCTTATATAAAAAATTAATACGTTGTGGAAAACTTACTTCTCATTTTCTTTTATGTAATCATCCATTAATTCTAAAAATGTTTTAAACAATTGATTATCACTTTTTTCAAATTCGCTTATAAGTTGTTCTAGATATTCTTTATTAATGTCATAACCAGAAATTATCATCCCCCATGCTGCTATTCCAGCTTCATCAACTATCTCTTGATCAGGATGTTTTAATAATCTTAAGATATTATCAAGTTGTTCTACTAAGATTTCTTCATCATAAAGCATGTTATTGAATACCTCTATCCCCGTTAGCACATCTATACTTTCTTGACTTAATACCAACTTTCTTGCTTCTTCCAAAGTATAGGTTACCACTTCTGCTCCCTCATCATCTTCTTGCATTTCTTCCTCTATTTCTTCGTGAAGATAGAGATTTTCTAGCATCTCATCAAATGAAGAATATATTTCTATTATCCTCTCATTATCTGTTTGTATGAATATCACTTGAGGATCTTCTGTTTTATCGTAATCTAACGCAAGCCATTCATGCCCATCCCCACTTAATAAAATGATATTTCTCCTTTTGATTTCCCATTCTTTCACATAATAATCTGTTTCCATAATTCCGTCATTTTCTTTTATTCCTAATAAGTGTTCTATTATAATATGGTTATCATTTTCCCATCGATCCAGGGATATTGGTAATGCATTATAATGTAATTCTCCACCGTTTTTTTGCTTTAAAAGATTTATATATGCTTTAGGAAGCTTCACATTAAAATGCTTTTCTGCTAGATTAATATCTTCGTTCGTTAAACGACTTAAAGTATAACTACTCTCGTCTTCTTTCCAAATATCCATACCTAAATTCCCCTTTCTCCAAAAAATGTTTATCATTTCCATTTATTATTATATTATACAAGTAGGTTTAATAACAGAAAATCTCAATTAATAACAAGACTATACAACTACTAAACATTTAAATAGTTGTATAAATTTTCCTTTCATCCTTTCTTTACAAAAATTGCAACTTTTTCAATTACCAACCGTATAACTAGTAAATGATCCTAAAGGCGATGATAATTATGTTTAAATCTGATTTAGCAAACTTAATTTCTAAGCTTGTTTTTTATTTTATAATTCATATGATTGTTTTAGTTAATGGTTTCTTTAATGATCGATTACATTTGATCTTTCTAAGCCTTTTTATATTGTGGGTTGCCATAGACGACATCAAAAAATATAAACAACGGAAAACGAAGGAGTCATAACGAGCTTCTCTTTTCACCCTTTCTTTCCGTTTATAAGTTACAAATTTAGACATAAATCACCATTTACTGTAACCTCCAAGAATGTTAGGCTTTTATTATATAGGAGGTTACATACTGTGAAGGATAAACTTTTATATATAATATTAATTAGTATTTTACTTACTTTTACTTTTGTTGGGTTTGGTATTCAGCAATTAATTGAACAATGCTATTCCACCAAAGGTTCGAACTGCGACATCTTTTTTCTTTAAAAATAGATTATTTCTGTTTAAAATGTAACTTATTCCATTAGAAGTGTCTAAGTTGAAGATAGAAACTAACGAACAAATTATAGTAATACATAATTCTAGATTGGCAAAGCGCATTGGATCTTATTATGAAATTAGCAGCGAAACCGACAGTAATCGACTTTCACTAAACAAAGAAGCTATATCCGATGATCTTTTCAAACTTAGTACAAGAATTGTTGAAGGTATCCTTCAAAAGTTCATTAACTACAATATTAAGTTTGCAATTTCAGGTGTTTTTTTGTCCTATACCAATAAACCACAAAGGATTTCTTTATGCTATACTGTAGACTCCAGTTACTACTCCTGTTCAGCTGGTAACCTTCTCAGTCATGCGATACACACCGTTTCTCCCATCAGTGATTAACTGATAAGACAAGGGTATAATTTACGAAAAATGAATAGTCTCCCTTTTGTAACCTTTTTTATTTCAACTTATCTCAAAAAATAGTATAGAATTATTCTAGAATAAGAGATAAAATAATACATTACTACACTTTCCAAAATTTATAAAATAAGGTATATTTGAGTAGAATAACAAAATAAATTAAGATGAGGAAAAACATTGGATAATAATATTAGAAATATTTGCTATTTCATTATAGGTTATTTACTACTATTACTTAATGTGTTTGATATCCAGCCATTAGCTTTGTTTAAAATTATGTTTAATTTAAATTGAAACAATTGAATTTTATGTTATAAATATCCTGATGCTTATTGGGTTTATCTTTATTATTCTGTCTATTGGTAATTTTTTCATTAACTATGTACGTTTCTACAAATAAAACCGATGAAGATCACCTTGTTTATTTTTAACATACATATGGTATCAACGAACCGATTTTATGCATTTAGAACTGCAAGAAAACTAGAATGATTCTGCACGATTATATTTCTAATCGTGTTAGTTTTTGAGCTTTTAATAGTAGTAAATAACTAATTTTAAAAATAGGTAAATAGTATTGATCATGAAAAGTTGGGAGCAATAACAATGCAGTAGATTTTAAATTGATTTATAAACATAAGGTTGATGGGTTTATACAGACTAGGGAGAGACTGTGGAGTTTGAAGATGTTTTAAAAACAAGAATAAAAAATAACGAGGTGCTTTATGGAAATTTTCGCTAATTTAGGTATTTTTCTTTTAATGTATGTATTAATTTATGGAATTTATCACATTATTAAAAAACTAAAAAATAAAGAACGTAGACTAACAATAAATCGCTTCTATATCCCACTAATTTTAGGTATAGTCTTTTTCTCAATTGGCGCTCCCTCTTTAGATTCTGGTTTACAACAGGAATATGACAAAGTTGTAGAACAAAACAAAGAAATGACTACTGAGTTAGGCATCGTAAAATCACAAGTAGAAGAATTAGATGGAAAATATAAAAACTTGGAAAAGGATTATAAAGAATTAAAAACGAACAAAGATGATTCTTCATCAAAATTAACCGAAGCTCAAGATAAAAATAAAAAACTAGAAGAAACAAACAAAGAATTAGAAGTGAAAATTGCTGAATTAGATGAAAAAAATAAATCACTAGATGATCAAATCAATGATTTAAAGCAAGCAACCGCAAGTAATACTGAATCATCAAGTAGTAATAATTCATCAAAACAACAATCTAGCAATACTAATACATCTACAAAAACAGCAAGTACTACTAAATCATCAAAACAGCAAGCTAGTAATTCCAGTACTTCTGCAAGTAATATTGAAAATTTTGCTAACTGTACTGAATTAAGAAAAGTATACCCAAACGGGGTTGACTCCTCACATCCAGCTTATCAAGCTAAGATGGATAGAGACAAGGATAATTTTGCTTGTGAAAGGTAAATAAACAAGAAAGCTACAGTCAAGGGCATGGCAGCTTAACTGCACATGCCCTTCCATTTATTACAAAACATCTATACAGCAGCAAGCGAACCAATCTTAATAAGCGACATCGCCGTCACTTTCTCGTTACTGAAGAATTTGCTCACTATCAACTAGAATTAATTTATAAACATAAGGTTGATAGGTCTATACAGGTCAGGAAGAGACTGAAAACATGGATTCCTATTATTATTGGACTTCTTGCATTAGGTATTTGTTATAGCCTAGGATACAACCAAGCTACAGTTGAAATTAATGAAAAAAATTAGATTATGATCAATTGAAAAAAGCAATTGCTGAAAATAAAGATGAAATAAAATCACTTGAAGAATTTATATTATCTACTACTAACAGATACGAAGAAGTAAGTAATGAACTTGAAAGTGCTAAAGAAACAATTGCTTCTAGTGCATCTGCCAAGAAAGATCTTGAATCCCTTACCTCTTCTATCAATTCAAAAAAGGATGAGATTCTTTCTTTAAATAAAGAGCTTAATAGCCTACAAGGTAAAATTGAAGAAACAGGCGCAAAATCGATTAACCTTTCTGCTGGTCATTTTACTGTAGGGAAGGATCTTGCATCTGGTAGATATAAGATTACGGCAACTGGTTTTGGAGGAAATCTATCTATCGATGATAGCCTTGGTGATTCAGTAAGATCAATCAGTTTATTTTCTGATGAAGAAGTTGCAAATGCTACCTTAGCAGCAGCTAGAACTGTTTGGTTATCTCAACTCTCCTTTGTTCTTGGAAGTTTGTTTGCTGGTATTGTTGGTGGATTGGTACTTTTAGGATTTAGTACGCATTTGGAACTGCAAGAAAGAATCAAATCTCATACGGAACAGACAAAATACTATACACAACTAACAAAAGAAACAGTAGAGAAATATATTAAATCACAAGAGAAATTGTAATAACCCGCACGATTATATCTGATAGTGTTAGTTTTTGGGTTTTATATAGTAGTAACTAACTAATTTTAAAAATAGGAAAATGATACTCATCACGAAATGTTTGGAGCAATGACAATGCAGCAGATTTTAAAGAATACAGACATATGGGAACAAAAAGCGAATAAGGTCCTCTCCCACTTTCATTACCATCATGCTGACGAAATCGACTTGTACGATATTTGCTGGCGCTATGGCATAAGGATCAAGCCTCTTGATTCCCATTATTTCGCAGACAACGAAGACTATACAGCTATTAAACATTTAAAATCGTATTCTATTCCAAAGGCCACAGGAAAACGTGGGACAATCTATATCGTACCCGACCTAAGCCCAATCGAAAAAAGAATCCTGCTTGCAGAAGAGTTCTGTCACCTATATTCCCACTACTCTTCACAATTACTGACAGATAATCATGTCCTAAACAAACAAGAAAGCCAGGCCAAGCGCATGTCAGCCTACCTGCTCATGCCCTCCCCTTTCTTAAAAGACATCTACACAGCAGCAACAAGCGAACCAATCTTAATAAGCGACATCGCCGATCACTTTCTCGTAACCGAAGAATTCGCCCACTATCGACTAGAATTGATTTATAAGCATAAGGTTGATGGATTTGTGCAGATTCGGGAGAGATTGTGGAGTTTGGAGATGTTTTAAAATATTTTAAAGGAGATTTATCATGCATAAAAGAACTTTTTACGCCGCTAAGATTAACGTACATGCCAATATTTTCAGTCAAGATTTACATGAAATTATCCAAAATCATATCCCCAGAGTTATATTAGAGTCACAACCTTTAAAAAACAACTCATGGAATTGGTCTTTTACTGACGTTGAGAAAATAAGCTTTAATGAGCAATTTATTATTATCGGTAATGTTACGAAGTCCAAGTTTACGAGTCAAACTGTAAAGATTGGCGACAAAACGGAAAAGCGACCAACAGAATACGAACTTGCACATACTGCATTCTTCGTTTATGATCCTCAAACAGAGATATTAGCTCATGAAAGCACAGGGTCGATTACAGCTCAGGAATTCAGAGATTTATTTACTATGTTATTAAGTAAAGATACCTATGTTGGCGATGTAATTATAAATCCTATACCAGTTCCCCAGCATATAAGACAACAACTATTAACAATTGATAAGATTACTAATGTTGATTTTTATTTAATTCATCCTAACCCTGGCAAAGAAGAATTCAATCTTTATCAGAACATCATAAATGACGCTGGACTTAAGGCATTAAATATAGAAATGGAAAATAAAGACGGATTTCAAGTCCAAACTAGTGATACAAATGGTAATGAAACTCAGTTTATCAATTCTATAGAAAATGGTATCTCCCTAGTAGAGTCTGGTTATGGTACTATTGAAGTTAAGGGTTATAATGAAGTAATTGTAAAAGGGAAAAGAAAAGATAAAATACAACGTTCTAAAAGGAGTTTTTCGTCAGGAAAATCCGTAAGGATGACCAAAATTAACGAAACAGATAATAAAAAACTAATAAAAAAACTATTTTCTTTTATTAAATTATCTAAAAACAAAATAAATAGTGGTGATGGTATTGGAAAATAAACGGAAAAATAAGTTAGCTTATTTAGACACCTCTTTTTGGGGATTATTTAAAACTAAAGGGATTAAATTTTTTAAGAATTGGTCCCTTTTATGGTCATTTATGATTTCAGGTTCTATATTTTTTATTATATGGAAGGACGGAAATTTTATAAATCAAGTTACTAGAATTGGTTTTGCTATAAATGAACCATTAATCGGAGCATCAGCTTCTATATTTGGAATTGTAATTGCTTCCTTAACTTTAACTATTGCTCTATTTCATCAATCGCTTTTACCTATTATGCTTGAAACAAAACTTTTACATAAGTATCTCTTTCCATTCTGGAAAGCTGTAAGTCTATGGGGGATTAGCATTTTATTATGTCTTCTATTAATTATTTGTGAGAATGTTAAACCGCTTTATTCTTTGGCAATGTACTTAACAATTATAGAGATTTTTATATTTATGTATGCTACTTTTTATACCGTTAAACTTACTGGTTTGGTTATACAACTTGCACTTCAAAGAGCACAAATGAAAGATTAATTACTCCTTTGAAGTGTTTTTTAACACCTACAAAATAGAACATATGTACTTTTTCATTTACAACAAGAACATAAGTTCTTATAATTTAATTGTACCTTCCCCTATCTATCTTTGTTCCAAGTCTCTATATAAAATGTAAAACATCTTAAATTTAGGGGGGCAATTAGAAAATGGCTAGTTTTCGTAAACGTGGATCTACTTGGGAATATAGAATTAGATTCACAGATCCTCAGACAGGAAAAAGAAAAGAAAAAACCCAAGGTGGTTTTCAATCTAAAAAAGAAGCACAGATTATTGCTGGACAAATTGAAAAAGAAATTTTCTTAGGGAATATGCCAATCCTAAAAAAAAATGAGATTTCTGTAGAACAATGGTTGAACGAATGGATGGAAACGTATGGTTTTTTGTGTGAAGATACTACTCTAGTAACAAGAGAGAACTATATAAATAACCAAATCATACCTAGTATAGGAAATTACAAGTTAAACAAACTGACCAGAATGGAGTATCAAAAACACTTAAACAGTTTAAGTGAGATATATGCTAAAACAACCGTACAAACCATTCATTCTATTTTCTGTACTGCCATAAATAAAGCTGTTGAACTTGAGTTATTGCAACATAATAATTTTCTAAATATGAAAGTTCAAAAAGATAAGGAGATAGAAAAGAGAAATTATTTAACCAGAGATGAAGTCAGCACATTTATTAGAACAGCAAAAAAAGGCAAGCCTCATCACTATCTAATTGTTTCTTTCCTATTAAGAACTGGTCTTAGAAAAGGTGAACTTTTAGCTCTAAAATGGCAGGACATTGATTTTGAAAAAAAACTTATTGTCATTTCGAAGTCGAGAAATGATAAAAAAGTTAAAAAACCTAAGACTCCTTCTAGCTTTAGGACAATACCTATAGGGGATAAACTTATAAAGGATTTATTAGCATATAAGGATTGGCAAAAACAGAATAAAGATAGATACGGGGAGAAATACATTGAACAGGATTATGTCATTACAACGTGGAATGGAAGACCACTAGGGCCATATGGTATTAACAAAGTAATGAAAACCATTATTGATAAAACAGACCTTCCTAAAATTAGTCCTCATGGCTTGCGTCATACGCATGCTATTATGATGCTCGAGAGTGGTAATGATATTAAGGTCGTTAGTGAGAGACTTGGACACTCAGCACTTAATGTGACATCTGATGTATATTTACATATAACCAAAAAGCACGAAATGGAAAGTGTTAACCGATTAGAAAAGTATCTAGAAGGAGATGAAGAAGATGAGGAATAAAAAATGTGGGGGCAAATTGGGGGCAACGAACATTTCCACCCCCTAAAAACCCCTGTAACTCCGGCTACATCACGCGCTTAAACATCTTCTCCATCTCATAAGTAGAATAATGAACAATAATCGGTCTACCATGCGGACAAGTAAATGGATCCGATGTAGTCCGAAGTTCGTCTAGTAGGCTCTGAATTTCGTCGTTTCGCAAATGACGGTTTGCTTTGATTGAGCCTTTGCAACTCATCATGATGGCTGCTTCTTCTCTTAAGAGTTTGATGTCTACCTTTTTCATGGAGAGGACTTGTTCGATCATTTCTTCGATTGTTTCTTTTTCTTCTCCTTTTGGGAACCATTGTGGATGAGAGCGAACTAGGTAGCTTTGCTGGCCAAATGGTTCGAGAAATACGCCTACTTTTTCTAATTCGACTTTATTTTCTTCTATTTTCATCCACTCATCTAACGAATAATCTAATGTTAATGGAATGAGCATTTCTTGTAATTCATTATGAACTTCTCCGACTTTTTCACGGAAAAATTCGTATTTGATTCGTTCTTGGGCAGCGTGCTGATCGATAATGTACAGCCCTCTTTCATTTTGGGCAAAAATATACGTTCCATGCATTTGACCAATTGGATAAAGTGGCGGTACTCTTGCTCCTTCGACTACATCGGCTATTTCTTCTTCTTCCCATGTTTCCTCTTCTACCTCGACTGGTGTAGGTGAAAGGACAGTAGTCGACTCTCCGCCCAAAAAGAATGATGCACTGTCCATTGGATTGTTCTCTACTTCCTCAGCCGGCCAGCTACTTTGCTCATCTTCAACAGGGTGATTCCATATCGATTTTTCTTCTACCTCCACTTTTGGAACCGGAAAAGTTGGTTCGGTCTTTGGAATAGATGGTATCGCCGGTTCTCTTATTGTGTCAAAGCTAAAAGCTGCTTGTTCTTCCTTCGGAGCAGGCTTTTTCTCACGGATAAGCCCTGCTGGAATAAGTTCTTTTTTCTTGAAGGCAGCTTTAATCGTATTACTTACGAGTTCATACAATTCTTGTTCTTTACTGAAGCGAACTTCCATTTTCGATGGATGGACATTGACATCTACTAAAATTGGATCCATTTCTACATTTAAAAGAACAATTGGGTATCTGCCAATCGGCAATAATGTGTGATACCCTTCTTGGATGCTGCGAACAAGGGCATAGTTTTTAATAAACCGTCCATTAATCATCGTGGAAATGTAGTTACGTGACGCACGAGTGATTTCCGGCAGAGCCATATAACCACTTAATTTAAAATCAAGGGTGCTTGCTGAAATAGGAATCATTTTTTTCGCTATATTTAAGCCATAAATGCTCGCAAGAACCTGTCTTACATCTCCATTACCATTCGTATGAAGTAACTTGCGGTCATTATGGACTAAACGGAAACTTACATTAGGATGAGCGAGTGCCAGTCGGTTAACGATATCGGTAATATTGCCCAGCTCTGTATGAATCGACTTCATATATTTCAGTCTTGCCGGTGTATTAAAGAATAAATCGCTGACGATTATCTCTGTTCCTCTTCTTCCGGGTGCGCCCTCTTGTTTTACTAAATGGCCACCTTTCAGCTCAACTGTTGTTCCTTTTTCTCCTGTCGAAGTCGTTAAAGCGACATGGGCGACAGAGGCAATACTCGGTAGTGCCTCTCCTCTAAATCCAAGAGTGCGAATACGGAATAAGTCATTTTCATCCTTGATTTTACTTGTCGCATGTCTAGAAAAAGCTGTTAAGACATCCTCTTCTTCAATCCCTTGTCCATTATCGAGAATGCGAATGCTTTGTAAACCAGCTTCCTCGATAAATATTTCAATCGACGTACTTTTGGCATCTATGCTATTTTCCACTAATTCTTTTACAACAGAGGCTGGCCGCTCAACAACTTCACCTGCAGCAATTTTATTCGAAAGTGCATCATCCAGTTGAATAATCTTTGCCATTGTTTCTCCTCTTTTCTTTCTTACTTTTATTCAGATTAATATGCTCATGCATAAGAATGAACTGTAGTACTAATTTTGGCGTTCAACTTGTGCATGAAGACCATTATTTTCGGTGTTCCTCTGTTTTTTGGCTTTCATCTTGCTTATGAACACCATTTTTTCGAATGTTTCTCTGTTTTTCAGCGTTCCTCTATCTCGTAGCTTTCATCTCACTTATGAACACCATATTAACTCACTTTATCCGTCGTTTCGAACTTTTTTATGAAGTTCATATAGTGTATTTAATGCCTGCATTGGTGTCATTTCTAAAATATCCAAGTCTTTAAGTTTGTTTACTATTTGCTTTTCCTTTGTAGAAAGAGCTTTTTGAGGTTTTTTCACTTCTGTATCAAAGAAGGATAATTGTGCCTCTTCCTCGATTTTTTCTGCTTTTACAACAGGTTGTTCGATTTGCGCGACTGCTGCTTCTCCAGCAAATTGATCTTTTTGCTCTAGACTTGTTAATAGTTCTTGTGCGCGTTCAATTAATGCTTCTGGTAACTCAGCAAGCTGGGCAACGTGAATTCCGTAGCTTTTATCTGCTGCTCCTTCTTTAATTTTATGAAGGAAGACTACTTTTCCATTTTGCTCCATTGCGCTAACATGAACATTGCTTAATGACTGAAGCTCGTCCGCAAGTACAGTTAGTTCATGATAGTGGGTCGAGAATAACGTTTTAGCGCCGACTTCATGATGGATATATTCAATAATCGCTTGGGCAAGCGCCATTCCATCATAGGTGCTTGTACCACGCCCAATTTCATCAAAGAGAATTAAGCTGTTATTGGTTGCATGTAAAAGTGCATTTCTTGCTTCTAGCATCTCAACCATAAATGTGCTTTGACCAGAAATAAGATCATCTGCTGCACCAATTCTCGTAAAGACTTGGTCAAATAATGGCAATACTGCTTCGTCTGCTGCTACGAAACAACCGATTTGCGCTAAAATGCTTGTTAAGGCAATTTGGCGCATATACGTACTTTTACCAGACATATTTGGTCCTGTAATTAGCAGCAACTCTCTGTCTTTATGCATCGTGCAATCATTAGCGACATAGCTCTGCGCGTTCATCACCTTTTCCACTACTGGGTGACGGCCATTTTTAATAGAAAGAGTTCGATCACTTGAAAACTCTGGCTTCACATAG
>Ga0268252_1000381_pt1 | contig 29610 bp, 30 predicted proteins | sample AgamicMgSfrz_FD_200244 | JGI IMG/M metagenome (GOLD analysis project Ga0268252, IMG submission 200244) | Agave microbial communities from Guanajuato, Mexico - Mg.Sf.rz (v2) (version 3) | ecosystem: Host-associated > Plants > Phyllosphere > Phylloplane/Leaf | place: Guanajuato, Mexico | collected... | reverse complement strand
ACGCGTCCCGGCGGCGGTCTGGGGCGAGCGCGAAGTGCGCGATATGTACGGCCTGCGTCCGGTTGGCCTGCCGGACGAACGCCGTCTGGTACTGCCGGACGACTGGCCGGACGATCTCTATCCGCTGCGCAAAGATGCGATGGATTATCGCCAGCGTCCGGCGCCGACCACCGACGAAGAGACCTATCCGTTTATTTCCGAGACCAAAGCGGGCAACAAGATCGTGCCAATTGGTCCGCTGCACGTCACGTCTGACGAACCCGGACACTTTCGTCTGTTTGTCGATGGCGAAGATATTATCGACGCCGACTACCGCCTGTTTTACGTGCATCGCGGCATGGAAAAGCTGGCCGAAACGCGCATGGGCTACAACGAAGTCACCTTCCTGTCGGATCGCGTCTGCGGCATCTGCGGCTTTACCCACAGCGTGGCCTACACCACCTCAGTAGAAAATGCGATGGGCATCGTGGTGCCGGAGCGCGCGCAGATGATCCGCTCGATTCTGCTGGAGGTGGAGCGTCTGCACAGCCATCTGCTGAACCTTGGCCTCGCCTGCCACTTTGTCGGTTTTGATTCCGGCTTTATGCAGTTTTTCCGCGTGCGTGAACAGTCGATGAAGATGGCGGAAATCCTGACCGGCGCGCGCAAAACCTACGGCATGAACCTGATTGGCGGCATTCGTCGCGACATCCTGAAAGAGGACATGCTCCAGACCATCGCGCTGGCGGGCAGCATGCGCCGCGAGCTGAACGATCTGGTGGATATTCTGCTCAGCACGCCAAATACCGAACAGCGCAGCGTCGGCATCGGCCTGCTCGATCCGCAGGTGGCACGCGACTTCAGTAACGTCGGTCCGATGGTGCGCGGCAGCGGCCACCGCCGCGATATGCGTCAGGATCATCCTTACGCGGGCTACGCCAGACTGCCGTTTGAGCTGTGCAGCGAAAGCGGCAACGACGTTTATTCACGCCTGAAAGTGCGCATTCATGAAGTCTTCAACTCGCTGAATATGATCGAGTTCGGCCTGCAAAATCTGCCGGGCGGACCGCTGGCGGTTGAGGGCTTCACCTATATTCCGCACCGTTTCGCCCTTGGCTTTGCGGAAGCGCCACGCGGCGACGACGTTCACTGGAGCATGACCGGCGATAACCAGAAGCTGTTCCGCTGGCGCTGCCGTGCCGCCACCTACGCCAACTGGCCGACGCTGCGCTACATGCTGCGCGGCAACACGGTTTCCGACGCGCCGCTGATTATCGGCAGCCTCGATCCCTGCTACTCCTGCACCGATCGCATGACGGTGGTGGATGTGCGTAAGAAAACCACCGTGGTGGTGCCGTACAAAGAGATCGAACGCTACGGCATTGAACGTAAAAATTCGCCGCTTTAAGGAGCCGTCATCATGCTGAAACTGATTAAAAAAGTGCTGAAAACCGGCGACGCCACGGTGGCCTATCCGGCCAGGCCTGTCGATCTGGCGCCGAACTTTCGCGGCAAGCCGGAGTATAACGCACAGCAGTGCATCGCCTGCGGCGCCTGCGCCAACGCCTGCCCGTCGAACGCGCTAACCATGACCACCGCCGCCGACGGCAGCAGCGTACGCTGGTCGCTGTTTCTTGGCCGCTGCATCTTCTGCGCCCGCTGCGAAGAGGTCTGCCCGACGGCGGCGATTACGCTGTCGCAGGCGTTTGAGCTGTCGGTATGGAAAAAAGAAGATCTGTTTGAAACCGCCGATTTTCCCATTTGCCAGTGCCGCAAATGCGGCAAACCTTACGCGGTGCAAAAGGAGATCGATTTCGCTCTCAGCCTGCTACAGGAGAGCGCCGCGCTGAGCGACCAGCAGCTTGCGGCCCGCCGTGTACAGTACGAAACCTGCCCGGAATGCAAAAAAATGCACAGTCTTACCTCGTCCGACCGTATCAATATTGGTCGCCACCTCACCACGGAGGCCCGCTGATGAGTCACAATTTGCTCGGCCCGCGTGACGAAAACGGCCTGCCGGTGCCCGTCACGCTGGACGAAAGCATCGCCAAACTGAAATCGACGCTGCTGAATAACATTCGCCGCTCCGCCTATGTTTATCGCGTGGACTGCGGCGGCTGCAACGGCTGCGAAATTGAAATCTTCTCCACGCTGTCGCCGATTTTCGACCCGGAACGCTTCGGTATTAAAGTGGTGCCGTCGCCGCGCCACGCCGATATTCTGCTGTTTACCGGCGCGGTAACGCGCGCGATGCGCATTCCGGCGCTGCGCGCCTGGGAGTCAGCGCCCGATCCGAAAATCTCCATCTCCTACGGCGCCTGCGGCAACAGCGGCGGCATCTTCCACGATCTCTACTGCGTCTGGGGCGGCACCGACAAAATCGTGCCGGTCGATGTCTATATTCCCGGCTGCCCGCCGTCGCCAGCCGCCACCATTTACGGCTTCGCGCTGGCGCTCGGCCTGCTGGATCAGAAGATTAACGGCCAGCAGCACGATGCCGCCGCCGCCGAGCCTGCCGCCCTGCTTCATCCCGCCCTGCCGCAGCCGCTGCGCGTGCTGCTCGACCGCGAAGCGAGACGGATGGCGGGCTATCGCTATGGCCGCCAGATTGCCGATCGTTTTATGACTCTTGTCGCCGCTTCCGACGCGCAGCCGCTGGAGCAGCGCATCGCCGCCTGGCTGACGGAACAGAACGATGCCCGCCTCAATGAAATCATCGGCAACCTGCAACAGATTTATCGCCAGGTAATTAGCGGGGAGGTGCGCCTGTGACCGCCTTTACCGATGACCAGCGCTATGCGCGCCATCAAATTACGCCGCAACGCGCGCCGGTAACTAACAAAGTGGTGTTCTATGCGCTGAACGGCAAATTTGTCGATGAGAAACGCGCCCAAAAACGCAGCTCGCAAAAGGCGCAGGAGGTTATCTATTACAGCCTGGCGATCGGCCATCATCTCGGCGTCATCGACTGCCTGAAGGCACGCCTGGAATGTTCGCTGGCAGGCTGGCAGGCGTGGATCGACTGCCTGCCGCCGGACAGCGAAGCGTATCGCAAGCTGGCTGGCGTGCAGCGCTTTGGTGAAATCAATATCGACAACAGCCATACGCATCTGCTGGCGCTGGCGCTGCGCGACGCACGCGCCGGAATGAATGCGCAACAGCAGGAGTGGAGCGATCGGCTGATCGCCCTGCTTCAGCAGATTGAAAACGATCCCGCCATGTACCTGATGGTCAGGAGGTACGATGCCTGAATCCCGTAAGGCCCTGCTCTGCGTAGGCAACAGCATGATGGGCGACGACGGCGCCGGCCCGCTGCTGGCGGAACGCTGCGCGCAACAGCCGCTTGTCGGCTGGACGGTGGTGGACGGCGGCGCGGCGCCGGAAAACGACATCGGCTTTTTGCGCGAACTGCGCCCCACGCATCTGGTGATTGTCGATGCCACCGACATGGGCCTGCCGCCCGGCGAAATGCGCATTATCAATGAACAGGATATTGGCGAAATGTTCATGATGACCACTCACAACCTGCCGCTGACCTTTCTGATTGAGCAGCTGCGCGCCGATATTCCGAACATCATCTTTATCGGCATTCAGCCGGAAGTGGTGGCGTTTTATTACCCGCTCAGCGCGGCGGTGGAACAGGCGGTTTGCCGCCTGCATCAGCTGTTGCCGTCGCTGGAAAACGGCCTGCCGATCCCCCTTTTCCAGCCGGACGCGCTGTCGACATAACTGTCGATGCGGTGACGAAGCCGCGCCGACGTCAGCGTCAGGTTTCGTCACCTTTATCGGTGAACCAACTAACCCTTTGAATATAAATAATAAAAATTAACGAAGAGACCTGGCACGCTTTATGTATAGCCAGTGGCTGAAACTGTTAAACCCCGAACCGCCTCGTTGCACAACGACGGCTCTCCAGGAGTAAAAGGATGAACCGGTTTATCATCGCCGATCCGAAAAAGTGTATCGGCTGCCGTACCTGTGAAATCGCCTGCGTGGTGTCGCACAGCGACTCGCACGACAGCTCGCTGCTGAACAGCACCAACTTCACGCCACGCCTGCACGTGATCAAAGGCGTCAACCTCAGCACGCCGGTAACCTGCCGCCAGTGCGAGGACGCGCCCTGCGCCAATGTCTGCCCTAATGGCGCCATTGTGCGCATGGACAACCACGTTCATGTGATGCAGGAACGCTGCATCGGCTGCAAAACCTGCGTGGTCGCCTGCCCTTACGGCGCAATGGAGGTCATCACCAAACCTGTCTTCCGCCAGAACGGCGCGGCGATGACGGCGGTGTCCGAAAAAGCGGAGGCGCATAAGTGCGATCTCTGCCATTCCCGTGCGGAAGGGCCCGCCTGTAAAGAGGTCTGCCCGACCAACGCGCTGTTTATTATCGATCGCAATCAGCTGGATGAAATGAGCGCCGAAAAACGCCGGCGCGCCGCGCTCGATAACACCTCCCCCCTGCTGTTTTGATCCCAACCGGAAGAAGGATAACGATGAAAAAAGTAACGACTGTCTGCCCGTACTGCGGTGCCGGATGCAAAATGAACCTGGTGGTGGAAAACAATAAAATTCTGCGCGCCGAAGCCGCCAACGGCGTAACCAATCAGGGCGAACTCTGCCTGAAAGGCTATTACGGCTGGGATTTTCTTAACGACACCAAACTGCTGACGCCGCGCCTGACGCAGCCGATGATCCGTCGCCAGAAAGGCGGCAAATTCGAAGCGGTAAGCTGGGATGAGGCGATTCGCTATACCGCGCAGCGCCTGAAAGAAATTAAAGAAAAATATGGTCCGCGCGCCATTATGCACACTGGCTCTTCACGCGGCACCGGCAATGAAACCAACTATGTGATGCAGAAATTCGCCCGTGCGGTTATCGGCACCAATAATGTCGACTGCTGCGCCCGCGTCTGCCACGGTCCGTCGGTGGCCGGCCTGCAGGCGACGCTGGGCAACGGCGCGATGAGCAACTCCATCGGCGACATTGAAAATTCAAAATGTTTGCTGATTTTTGGCTATAACTGCGCCGATTCACATCCGATCGTCGCGCGCAGGGTGATCAAAGCGAAAGAGAAAGGCGCGCAGGTGATCGTCTGCGATCCGCGCCGTATTGAAACCGCGCGCATCGCCGATCACCATCTGCAAATTAAAAACGGCTGCAATATGGCGCTGGTGAACGCCTTCGCGCACGTGCTGATTGAAGAAAACCTCTACGATCATGACTACGTGGCGAAATATACCGAAGGTTTTGAGGCGTATCGCGAGCAGGTTGCCGCGTATTCACCAGAAGCGGTTGAGGAGCAGACCGGCGTTTCGGCCCAGCAGATTCGCCAGGCGATGCGCATTTACGCTGCCGCGCCGTCCGCCACCATTATGTGGGGCATGGGCGTGACGCAGTTCGGTCAGGCGGTGGACGTGGTGAAAGGACTGGCAAGCCTGGCGCTGCTGACCGGCAACCTCGGTCGTCCGGGCGTCGGCGTCGGCCCGGTGCGCGGCCAGAATAACGTGCAGGGCGCCTGCGATATGGGCGTGCTGCCGAACGAGTTCCCTGGCTATCAGTCGGTAACCGATCCGCAGGTGCGCGCCAAATTTGCCGAGGCCTGGGGCATCGACGCCAGCAAAATGGATGCTGAAATCGGCTATCGCATTACCGAAATCCCGCATCTGGCGCTGGAAGGCAAGGTGAAAGCCTATTACATCATGGGCGAAGATCCGCTCCAGACCGAAGCCGATTTAAGCCTGGTACGCCAGGGTTTTGAAGCGCTGGAGTTTGTGGTGGTGCAGGATATTTTCATGACCAAAACCGCCGAGCAGGCCGATGTGATCCTGCCCGCCACCTCCTGGGGCGAACATGGCGGCGTCTTCTCCTGTGCCGACCGCGGCTTCCAGCGTTTTCAGAAAGCGATCGAACCGCAGTACAACGTCAAACGCGACTGGGAAATTATCAGCCTGCTGGCAACCGAGCTTGGTTATCCGATGCACTACGATAATGACCAGCAGATCTGGGACGAAATGCGTGAACTGTGCCCGCTGTTCTATGGCGCCACCTATGAGAAAATGGGCGAGCTGGGCCATGTGCAGTGGCCCTGCACCACGCTGGACAGCCCCGGCACGCCTTACCTCTATCAGAACAATCAGTTCACCACGCCGTCCGGCAAAGGCCAGCTGTTTGCCGCGCCGTGGCGCGCGCCCGCTGAAGTGCCGGATACCAACTATCCGCTGGTGCTGTGTACCGTGCGCGAAGTCGGCCACTATTCCTGCCGCTCCATGACCGGCAACTGTGCGGCGCTGCAAACGCTGGCCGATGAGCCGGGCTTTGTGCAGATGCATCCGCAGGATGCGCTGGCGCTGGAGATTCAGGATCAGCAGCTGGTATGGGTTGCTTCCCGCCGCGGCAAGGTGATTTCCCGCGTTAACTTCAACGAGCGTATTAACCGTGGCGCGGTGTACATGACCTATCAGTGGTGGATTGGCGCCTGTAACGAACTGACGCAGGACAATCTGGACCCGATCTCCAAAACGCCGGAAACCAAATACTGCGCGGTGAAGGTGGAGAAAATCGCCGACCAGCGCTGGGCGGAAAATCATGCCCAACAAATCTACAGCGATATGAAAGCGCGTCTGCGCAGCGCCGTAGAGGATGCGATTCCGGTCGTCACGCTTTAACCCTTTGACGCCCTCCGCCGGAGGGCGTCAGCCACAGGAATGATTATGTCTGGTCTGCAGATCCGCATCAGCGGCAAGGTTCAGGGCGTGGGCTTTCGTCCTTTTGTCTGGCAGCTGGCTGAGCGGCTGAAGCTGCGCGGCGAGGTGCTGAACAGCGGCCTGGGCGTCGAAATCCGGCTGCTTAAGCCGCTGGATCTGGACGCCTTTCTTGCCGCGCTGCGGCGCGGATGCCCGCCGCTGGCGCGTATCGACCAGATTACCGTTAACGATTTTAACTGGCCGACGCCGCCGACGCATTTCACTATCGCGGCGAGCCAGCAGGGTCAGATGGATACCCAGGTGGCGCCCGACGCCGCCACCTGTCCAGCCTGTCTGGCCGAGATAACCGATGCCGACGATCGCCGTTTCGGCTACGCCTTTACCAACTGTACCCACTGTGGCCCGCGCTTTACGCTGATTAAGGCGATGCCTTATGACCGCCCTTTTACCAGCATGGCACCGTTTGCCCTCTGTCCGACGTGTCAGCAGGAGTACCACAATCCGGCAGATCGCCGGTTTCATGCGCAGCCGGTTTGCTGTCCGCAGTGCGGCCCGCAGCTTTGCGCTACGCAGCAGGACGGCGCGACGCTGGCGCAGGATAGCGCCGCCGTTGAGCTGGCGGCTGCGGCGCTGCGCGCCGGTAAAATCGTCGCCATTAAAGGATTGGGCGGTTTTCATCTGGCCTGCGACGCCACGCAGCAGGCTGCGGTGCTGCGGCTGCGCGCGCGTAAACATCGGCCATCGAAACCGCTGGCGGTGATGCTGCCGGATGTGAGCTGGCTGGCGCGCTGTAGCGCTGATGCTTCGCCTGCGGCGTACGATCTGCTTAGCTCCCCCGCCGCACCGATCGTGCTGATGAAACAGCGCGCCGACTCGCCGCTGTGCTACGCCATCGCGCCGGAGCTGGATGAGGTCGGTCTGATGCTGCCGTTTACGCCACTGCATCATCTGCTGCTGCGCGCCTGTCAGCGGCCGCTGGTAATGACCTCCGGCAATGCCGCCGGTTGCGCGCCCGCGCTGACCAATGAGGCGGCGCTTGAGCAGCTGCAGGGTATTGCCGATCTCTGGCTGCTGCATAACCGCGAGATTGTTCAGCGTGCCGATGATTCACTGGTGCGCCCAACGCCGGAAGGCAACGAAGTGCTGCGGCGCGCACGCGGTTACGTGCCGGACGCGCTGCCGCTGCCGCCGGGCTTTCCTCATCAGCCGCCGCTGCTGGCGCTGGGCGGCGATCTGAAAAATACCTTTTGCCTGGTGCGCGGCGATCGGGCGATTGTCAGCGCCCACTTCGGCTTGCTCCAGCAGCAGGAGATTGCGTTGCAGCAGCGGCAGGCTATTGACCATTTTCAACAGCTCTATCGCTGTACGCCGGTCGCTATTGCGTACGACGCGCATCCGGCTTACGTCAGCCATCAGCAGGCCAGCCAGCCTGGCGTGCGCACATTGGCGGTGCTGCATCATCACGCCCATATCGCCGCCTGCCTGGCGGAACATCAGTGGCCGCTGGACGGCGGCAAGGTTATCGGGCTGGCGCTTGACGGTCTGGGCTACGGCGCAGCTGGCGCGCTGTGGGGCGGCGAATGCCTGGCGGTAGACTATCGCGATTGCCAGCATCTGGGCGGACTGCCCGCCGTGGCGCTGCCGGGCGGTGATCGGGCGGCGCAGGAGCCGTGGCGCAATTTGCTGGCGCAGTGGCAGGCCTTTGTTCCCGACTGGCAGCAGCGACCGGAGGCACAGGCGCTTACCGGGCGCCCCTGGCCGCCGCTGGCCAAAGCCATCAGCGCCGGGATCAATGCACCGCTCGCCTCCTCCTGCGGACGCCTGTTCGATGCGGTGGCCGCCGCGCTTGGCTGCGCGCCTGACAAGCTGAGCTGGGAAGGCGAAGCCGCCTGTCGCCTGGAAGCGCTGGCGCAGCGCGTACGCAACGTCGAACATCCGGTGTCGTTGCCGTTACGCCATAGCACACAGGGCGTTCAGCTCGATTTAGCCATCTTTTGGCAACAGTGGCTGGACTGGCCAGCCTCGCCTGCGGCGCGCGCCTGGGCCTTTCATGATGCGCTGGCGCAGGGCTTTGCCGCGCTGGCTCACTATCACGCCGCCGCGCGCGGCATTGATACCGTCGCGCTCGGCGGCGGCGTGCTGCATAACCGGCTGCTGCGCCAACGCTTACGCCATTTTCTTGCGCCGCTGCGCGTGCTGATGCCGCTGGATTATCCGGCAGGCGACGGCGGCCTGGCGCTGGGACAGGCGCTGATCGCCTGCGCCCGGCTGCGCTAATTCGCTTTACTCTTTTTACAGCGGGATGACTTATGATCAATCGCAACTTTTTTCATACTCATCGGCGCGCTTTCTGGCTGTTAATTGGGCTGCTGGCGATAAATTTACTTGCCTGGGGCTGGGCGCTGACGGCATTTCGTCATCAGGCCGCGCTGATGGCCGCCGCGCTGTTGGCCTACAGCTATGGACTGCGTCATGCGGTAGATGCCGACCATATCGCCGCCATTGATAATGTGACGCGCAAACTGATGCAGCAGGGACAAAAACCGGTAGCGGTGGGCGCCTTTTTCTCGCTGGGACACTCCACGATCGTAGTGCTGGCCTGCGTCGCCATTGCCGCCACCTCGCTGGCGTTTGGCAATAAAATCGACTGGCTGCATCAATACGGCAGCACCATCGGCACGCTGGTCTCCGCGCTGTTTTTACTGATGATAGCGCTGCTCAATACGCTGATCCTGCGCGATGTTTACCGCCGTTTTCAGAACGTGAAGCGCGGTAAAGCCTTTACCGAAGCGGCAGAGATTCAGGCCGTCCGGGGCGGCGTAATGAGCCGCCTGTTCAGCGTCACCTTCAACCTGGTGAATAAAAGCTGGCAGATGTATCTGGTGGGCTTTTTATTCGGGCTGGGCTTTGATACCGCCACGGAGATCGGCCTGCTGGGTATTTCCAGCGCGGGCGTCTCCTCAGACATGTCAGTGTGGAACATTTTGATTTTCCCGGCGCTGTTTACCAGCGGCATGGCGTTAATTGATTCGCTGGATAATTTCGTGATGGTGGGCGCTTACGGTTGGGCGTTTGCTAAGCCGGTGCGCAAGCTTTATTACAATATGACCATTACCGCCGCCAGCGTGGTTATCGCGCTGTTTATCGGCGGGCTGGAGGCGCTGGGCCTGCTGGCGGATAAGCTCGATTTGCAGGGCGGCCTGTGGGATCAGGTAGGCGCGCTAAATGAGCATATGGGCAGCGTAGGTTATGCGGCGGTGGTGATTTTCGTAGTGATTTGGGCGATTTCCGTCGTAAACTACCGTTATAAGAAATATGACCAGCTGGCAGCGTAAGCTTTTGCCGCAGCCGTAGCGCGGCGGCATCCCTCAGCGGCATTTTTTATCAGCCACTGCCAGCAACAGCAATATAATCCCGGCACTTCATTTCCAGCAAGATAATACTGTCGCGCTGATGACAACGCCATTAAGTTTCTGCACGTATAGCCTGTTTAATAAAACACGCGTCTCTTATTTGAGCCTGGTAAAATAATTCACTAAAAATATTTAATATAAATACAGAAAAAAGAGAAAACAAATAAACCCGGCCATAAAAATTAAGAACAATTCTAACAACACTAAACGGTTAGTAGATAATTTAATATTCATTAGCATTTGCGTCAGTAGCTTCATTGCTTACCCTTAGCATTTGCGTCAGTAGCTTCATTGCTTACCCTTTAAAAGAGGCCAGGCAAATTACTCTCGTATCGTCAGCTAAAGAAAGCAAATGGATTTTATTTGAAATTATTCAAAGCGTATTAGTGCGACAGGGAAACATATAAATGCAGAATTGACGAAGGCTTTAAAAAATGCATGCCGCCTGACAGCCTGATACAATCACCGCATATAACGCCTTTATTAATTATCATCTTTTAATTAAACCTAACTGGTCGACAGATTCATAAATAGTTCCCTCTCAACGGCCAATGCGGTTAGATAATTCGCTGCCTGCGTCCATCTCAATAGCTGAACTCTTCTCCAGAAAAATTTCATCTGATGGATGAAAATCTTCATTATTGTTTATTTTACCTATAGATTTTTGCAATTATTATAGTTACGCCCCTGATTTTAAACATGAGATACCATTTCGTAAGCGGAAATTTAACATAGTAAAATTAACGCATTATACCTGCATATTATTGTTGCCACTTTCTATCTGACGACACTCCACTTTCAGTAATGAACTCATCAGGCTACAGCATATTCTCCTGAACCAGCGAATGAGTCGTCGATAGCCCACATGGCAACCTGAAAAGAGACTATAAAAATTTATGCCGTTTCACCTTAAATCCTGATGAAACAAAGTTATCAAAAACGATGATGTATTCATCTTGCAAGTAAAAAGTTTAATTATATTTATCCATGCAAAAACTTACTCAGAAAACATCTATGAAAAATAAAATATTTATACATACAAATAACATTTATCTCATAGAAGCGATAAAATCGCTAACACAGAAAAATGGAATAGAAACGTGTTTGTTATCAACCTCTAAAGACAGCAGTGCCGTGAAAAGCGATATAGTCATATGTGATATTTATAACTTACTGGTATCAGCAGCACAAAAAACCATCATTGTTACCTATCACGATCTTCCGCTCCCGTTCATCGAACTCATTCCCAATGTATTTATCATCGGAAAAAAAACAAACTTAACGGTACTGGAGGATATGCTGGTTAACTATAAACATAGTGGCTCCAGGTTAACCATCAACCAACATCCCCTGGATGAAAGGGACATTTATCTTCTGAGATCTTTTACTTCTGATATAAATGTTAATAAATTCTCTTTAATCACTGGCATGACAGTTAAGCAAGTTTACAGTCAAAAAAATCGCATAGTCAAAAAGCTGTGTTTAAAAAGAGCGCTATTATCTATGTTAGCTCCCTTTATTATAGAAATGAGCAAACGTAATTTATTCAGATAAGTTTACGCCTTTAAAAATCAGTAACGCTAATTAATATCAGTGATTAATCGCTTACTCTCTTGACAAAATTTTCTGACGACTCTGAGATAAGCCCCTTGAACCACTGCACTGCGGTTACCATTGAGTAATTAGAGAACAAATCATTAAATTTTGACACAATCAGAAAGGACGCACGCCTTCTCATAACAGATCAAGTATCGCATATAGCGAAAGGGTAGTATCATGACTAAGGAAAAGAACCGTTATTTCTTGACGCAAAAAGAAGTCGAACTTTTGTTAGCGCAAACATCTACATCTACAGGTAAAAATCAGATACGCAATTGCTGTATGCTTTTGCTTTGTTACTACCACGGCTTACGTGTAAGCGAATTGCTGGGGTTAAAACTTTCTGATTTTGATATGAGCAGCGGGGTAATTTTCGTGCGACGCTTAAAAAATGGTTTTTCAACTGCTCATCCACTTAACACCAGAGTTTTACAAGCGATCAGAACCTGGCTGAAGGAGAGAGATAAATTACGTAGCGCAAAAGATTCTGTTTATCTTTTTCCCTCACCGAAGGGAGCAATGTTAACCCGACAGACCGTGTATTTGTTTATAAAGCGTTATGGGAAACAGGCAAATCTGGGTATTAAAGTGCATCCCCATATGCTGCGTCATGCCTGTGGTTTTGAACTGGCCAATAAAGGTATGGATACCCGTTTAATTCAGGATTACCTTGGCCACCGCAACATTAGTCATACTGTGCGCTATACCGCAAGCAATCCCGAACGATTTCGTACTATTCGCTGGTAAATTGAATTAAAGCGTATGGGAGTTTTTCCATACGCTATTCTGTATTGAAGGCTATGCGATCCAGCCGGTTATAAACCTTTTTGACTTTGTTAATATAAATTCTCTGATATTCAGGCGTTGCTGAATGATAATAGCCAACCCCCTTCCAGACATTACCGCCGGCACTCATAATCTTCCTTTTCAGTAACCAGGCGCCAACAATGACATTTTTGCAGGGTTCGAAAAGCTCATTCAATGAGATCCCCTGCTGGGCTAGTTCCTTTAGATGAATTGTATTGATTTGCATTATACCAATATCCATGCTTTTGTTTTTATTAACGTTAATGGCGTCAACCTTTAAATTTGATTCTACTGTTGCCACTGCATAAATAATGCGCCAGTCCAGTTGAAATTCTTCTGCGGCCAGGCGAAAACATGTTGCTCCAGCCGTATGGGAAAATAGCAGTAAACATACCAAAAAACGTGTTCTCATCCCTGTGAATCCCTGTCTGTCAGCACCAGATCTCCGCTGTTAATGGTTGCAGGTAATGGCCTGGTACAATCGCCAGCCAGCTGGCTTTCCTCTTTATAATATAAAACCGTACTCAGGCATCCATTGGCGTTTTTAAATCCGACATGATAATAGCCGAGATGCCACTGAAGGCCGTTACTCCCTGTCGCGGAACTATATTTTTCAGCCAGGGTTTCCGCCAGCCCTCTGGGTGGATGTTCGATGGCAATATAAATGCCTTCATCGTTAACAAAAAAACGAACATCGTTACGTTTCTGATATTCCTGCGGAAAAAGCAGTTCTTCAAATGCAACCTCAGTCTCTTCCCCGGTATGTTCTTTTTTCCATTCCGCCAATGCGATTCTGCTTCTGTCAATATAGTTAACTGCGCTGTTAATATCCGCCGAGATATATTGATTAGCCGAGTCCAGCAGAAAATGGTAGCCAGATAACATTAATGAACCAATAAATAACGCCCAATAAATCACAAAAACTCCTTCAGGGTGACCATTATTATGGTCACCCTTTATTATTAAAAGATTTTATTGTGTATCTGAACCAGTATTCACATTAAACTTCAATTCATTTTCATCGGCACTACAGGCGTTACTAATCTCGCTTAGCGATTTAGTGTTATCAAGCACATTACCTGAAACTTCAATAGAGTCAAAGTTACCGGAGTGAACCAGTTGCTGTGAAAGTTTAATACAGGCTTCTTTAGGTACTTTAGGATAAACGATATAAAATCCGTTACCATTGTTAGCGACTTTAATATCAACATTACCTGCCCATTCGTTTTTAACGGTATGGTTATCTTTATCGATACTCAAGCTTTTTGGCATAGTATCGGTATCAATCAGGATACTAACCAAATTGGTAGAATCATCACCATAACCATTAACGTTCTTCAGCGCCCGCGTTGATGAATAGATACCCAAAATACTATTCATCGCGTCATTAGTACTGGAGCTTGAGAATAGCTGTCCCATTTTGCTGGCTGATAAGGCAATAATTGAAAATCCCACAATCAAAACAATAATCAGCTCTAATGCTGTAAAACCCTTTTGTTTTTTAAGTGTGACGCTGTTTTTTATTGCGACGCTAGCTTCTGACACCATTATTTTATCCTTTTCTGAAAATTAACCAACCGTTGCCTGAATGGCATCCTGAATGCCACCCGCTCCGGCAATTACCAGTAACATCGTAACCCCAACGGAAGCTACACCCAACATAAGCATTAATTTAGAAACGTTCTGAATTTTATTTACCGTCTCCTCGAGCCAGCGATTGCCAAACGTGATAATAGCTTTATCTATACCACTGTAAGTTGAAATAACTGCCAGGAATCGATTTGCTTTCTTGTCAGGGAAGTTATATCCCGAATCTATTAATGCTTCGCCAAAATTTTTCCCCTCTGATAATCCATCCAGTGCCGCCGTGATCCTTTCTTTAAGCCAGGGACTGGTTCCCTCATTAAGTTTATTTAGCGCGCTATTTAACCGCATTCCTGATTTAATTAAGGCCCCAACATTTAATAAAAACGTTGCGCCATGTACTAAACGGTAGATTGACCAGGGTGGTAAATTATCCAGTAAAACTCTTAGCGGTCCGCGCAATACCGGCAGGCTGAGAATAATTGCCAGAACAGATATTGCAAACACCGCAACCGTCGTCATGCCGTAATTGGTTACAAAGCTGGCAATATCTCGCAGCAATCCCGCTGCTCCCTGCCATTTAGCCGGATCAACCACTTTCGCTAGTTTAGGCACTAAATCCGTCGCTACCATATGGAGTAAAAACCCCATCATGGAAAATAAAACCAGCGGATATGCCACGGCACCAGCAATCGCGCCAACAATTTTTTTACGAGCCATCATAATCTTTTCGGCTTCGTTAAAGGCTTCTCCCAATCGACCAGCCAGCTCTCCGGCCTGAAGCAACATGGCTTCTTCAACCGGAAGCCACCAGGCGATGGCCTCACTAAAAGATTCACCATCATTCATTTGTTGCAGGCATTCATTTATTACTACTGCCACCGGGGCCGTTTTTTTCTTTCCGCCGTGGCTGTAAACGTTATACAACTCTGCCAGCGCTTCATTTAAACGAACATGGTTATCCAGTAATAAAATTAGCGAGCGGTAAAAATCGAGACGGACACTGCCCGTAAAAGAGAACCGCGCAAGGCGACGATTTAGCGGCTCAAAAAATTCGTCAATTTTTGTTCGCATCGTTCCTCCGATATAAACCGACAGCGTCATCATCATCCAGCATGCAGACATCACGCTCACCTTCACAGGGATCGACAATGCCCTGATTAATCATCTGAATCAGAATATGGTTACGGGTTAATCCTCCAAGATGTTCAACCCAGTATCGCCGCGCCGCATTTTTCCCTTGCTTGCTGTAAATATCCATCAGCGCATCATCCGGCTCGACGACCTCCGCCACGACAGTTCGCCCTTTAATACCGGTGAAGCCACAGGTTTCGCAGCCTTCACCGCGAAAATAGACCTGTTCTGTTTTGCAATATTTTTCAATACGTTGTCTAACAGCTCCGTCAATATTATGCGCATGTTGATGCCAGGGCTTACGGCACTGCGTGCATAATTTGCGGGTTAATACCTGACTTATCAGCCCGGTGACCAGGGTAGCGTCCGTCATAATGGCTGGCGAAACGCCGATATCCTCCAGGCGCGACAGGATGGCCAGTGCATCATTAGCATGAACCGTGGTCCAGACGCCGTGCCCGGTCATCGCAGCACGGAAGGTCGCGACCGCAGAATGAAGGTCGCGCACCTCGCCACACATCAAAATATCTGGATCGAGGCGCATCGCGTTGGAGATAGCTCTCGCCCACTCTTTACTGACGGCATCATCATCATTTTTGTCGCACTGAATCGGCGTCTGGACAGCGCCGCTGATACGATATTCCGGCGGGTCCTCCAGCGTCAGAACATGCGCCTTTCCTTCGCGTTGCCGGATAATGCGTTTCAGCACGCATTCCAGGGTAGTCGATTTACCTGAGCCGGTGGGACCGGAGAGAATATTGATACCAAATCGCCGCGCAGCCATGCGGTTTATCAGTGCAACCTGCTCTGCGGTATAGCCCAGATGTTCCAGCTCCAGGATATTACTGCCGCGATCGTAAAGCAGACGGATAACCATTAATAAGCCGGAATCGGTCGGTCTGGTTGCAATACGCCCGCCATAAAGTCCGCATTTTTCTAAAGCGGAACTCATCAGGCGCGCATCCTGACTCCGCCTTGGATTAAATACTGGCTCCGCAACATCACACATGGTCTGATAAATGGTGGCGCAAATATCATTGCCATCACTTTCCGACATTTCCTGATAGCGACGCAATTCACCATCAACACGATATTTTATATGCGTGACGTTTTCCCGGACGATAATATGAATATCGCTGGCTTTAAGCTCAAGGGCATTACGTACAATCGAAATAACCTCTTCTTGCCGGCCTGACGACTGAACCTGTTCTTCGCCCGCCACGGTATTACTACTATAAATCTGCGCTATTTCTTCAATGCTGACGGGCTTGATAGTGTACTTTACGTTATTTCTGCGAAGCTTATCGATAAAGGCTAATACCCAATAAGATTTCTCATGGGATGTAGAAACATAGAGATCGCCCGTGCTGGTAAAACAGATGATCTTACGCGCGTCCTCATTAAGCTCCCAGGTGGCTCCCCTGGCCGTAAGACAGCGAAATTCTCGCTTGATATTCTCCATCGATAATACCTTTAGCCTTTCGCTACCGTATGAGAAGAGCCAGAAAGTACATAAGTAACGCCATCTTTTTCAACCTCGACTTTATCCAGGCCAATTGCTTTTACTTTTTCTCCACATAGCAGCAGACCGCCAACTTGCGCCTCCATAACAGACGAAGAGTTATAACTAAAAGAGGCATACTTTTTATTTCCTACTCCATAAACAGCTTTTAACGCCAGAATGCCGAGACCTTTGCTGGTGCAAAGCTCCGTAGCCGAAACCTTCACGTCTTTCATATCACTGAGCTCTTTTTCGAGCTTCGCCCGTTCCAGGGCGGATTTAAGCATTAACGTGCTTTGCTGACTGCTGCTAATATCGCCAATGGTAGGTGAGGCGACAGCTGAAAACTGGAAAAGAAATAATGCTATCGATAAAGAAGTGACTAACGTTTTATTTCCCATAAACCTCTCCTGATATATACCAAGTTAAGACGTTCTGAGAAGAGATACGTCCTTTTACGCTATGGATTACAACTCCATCGAAATTATCATTTTTAAATACCGAAAGAGGAGATAGTTGACTCTCAATTTCGAACCGGGCTGTTTTTTTATGATTCGACAGAACATCATCCATTTTACCTTTCACTAAACCTAGCTGAAAAATTTCCAGGATATTGGTCGCCAACTGGGTAACAGGTTGTAACTTTTCCTTTTTACGGTCGCCTTTCAGCGTCATTTTTTCCGTTATTTCAGCGGTCATCCCCTTTTGAAAATTAAATGGTCTGCCATGCATTGCCTTTTCAAAATTTTTGCTGGTTGCATTTTTACCTGCCTTATATTTTGCTTTTATAAGCTTACCGTCGCACTCAATATCAGTAATGTTCCAGCCTGCAATATCTACCGGATACTGGCTCATTTCATTAAAACAGCCGTTTATTACCACCAGCGCCGGTAGTTTTGTGCGCCAGGCTTTTTCAGCAAAGCCGGAGGCCCGCATGCGTGCCAGCTGTTCAGCGCGTAATCTTTCCAGTCGCTCCTCTTCCTGTTTATGCTGATAATATTGCCAGCCTCCGATAAGGACGCTCAATACAGCGACAATAATGGCTCCTCGCGCGGCAATTAACCGTATTTGACGCATGACTTTCTGAGCGAAAACAATACGATAACGGCTTTTAAGTTCCGTGCGTTGCAGCAATGGAACTAATTCAATGCTCTCCCCTTCAATATCATCAAGGCCATCAATGTACTTACGCTGCCAGGCGAAAAGATCGAGATAATCACGATAGCGCTCGCGAGCCTGTGACTCATCCTCAAAAACGCTATCGCCCCCCGGAACCACCAGGCCGTTATCAACGGCGGCCAGCCAGAAACGGTTATCCGGCAGGCGAAATAATCCCAGCCAGGATTCACCCAGCGATTCCCGCAGCAGCATAATGGCACTCCAGCACCGTTTTGCCTGCGGCAAATTGCGCGTCATGCCACACTGAGCGCGACTACCTTGTGTATAGGTAAGAAAATATTGGCATTGCTCATTATGTATCAGGCTTTTCGCTTCAGCCTGTATATTTCTGAGCGCATGGATGGGTTGCCATATCAGACCGGCAACCGCAATATCACGCCCCTTTAATGGCATCAGCGCCAGATTGCTATCTGACTTTTCCTGATTACTTTTTTTATTTTTTTTCATTAATCACTCCATAACTACAGGACTGATCATAATGACGATAATATTACGTTTATCTGAGGCACCCACGCCGCCGCCTAATAACCAGTTATAGGCGCTACCAAATCCGCTGCGATTAGCCTGGGTCGCTTTCTGTTCAAACCCGGACAATACCAGTGTTTGACCAGACTGGAGTTTAACCTTCTGCGAGAAGATGCGGTTTTCTACTTCCGGCACCTGAATTTTATTTGCGTCTTCAGCATCGCTGCTTTTTACTTCTTTAAGATTTTTAAGCTCGCTAATATTAATGGAATATTGCAAAAGCAGCTTATTATCCTGCATAACAAACGGTAATAAATTCATATTGAAGCCACTGGTTACCGTACCCGGCGTTAACGTCATGGACGTCCCCACATTGGCGGTATTACTACTTTCAACGCGTGCCAGATAGCTGGTTTGCGTGGCAACCTGCACCGGCACCGGTTGCATATTTAGCGTGGTTACCGAGGGTGAAGTTATAACTGAAACTTTCCCCTGTTTCGCCAGTGAATCCATCAGCAGGGTAGAATTAACAAAGTTACCGTTAAGAATGGAGGCGGAGATATTATTACTACCGCCATCGCCAGTACCAGTAAAAGCAGGACTTCCCGACAGGGCGCCGCCCAGACTGCTACCTTTATAAATCATATTCCAGTTAATACCGAACTGACTGGAATCATCCAGAGTAATCGACAACACCTTAACGTTTAATAAAACCTGTTTGGTAATAGCATTATTTTCACCGTCAATATAACGTTGAATACGGTCTAAAACTTCAGGTGTATCGGTAACGGTAATCGTACCGGTAGAAGGCGAAGCTGAAAGGCGTCCTACCTTTTGTGTCAGCATCGATTGCACGCTTTTCTGAATATCCGTGACCATATCTGTTTTCAGAGAAACAGAGGTTGTCTGCGAGCTTTGCCCACTGCCGTTACTGCCTGAGCTGCCGCTACTTCCGCCCTCCTGACTTGAGCCAATACCAGCATCAATCCCGGACTGAACCACCGAGCGCATATCCGTTGTTGAGGGAATGGCATAAATATTGAACGTGCGCGACTCAAGATAGTAAAGATTGACCTCACCATCGCTATATTTCCAGGAAAGTCCCATCGAAGAGGCGACTATATCCAATAAACCATCCAGTTTCCCCTGCCAGCGAATATCGCTAAGCCTTTCCTCTTTCACGGCATTATTTGAACGGGAGTTACTGTCGTCCGTCAGAATACCGGCAATTTTTTGTTCAGCATCGACGGTGATGCGTATCGGCAATCCACAAAGTCTATTGACCGTCTTGCTAAATTCATTCAGCGTCATCGGCGAGCTGGTAGCAAAAGTAATATCGCAATTTTTTTCTGTTGGGATACGGCCACGGCTTATTTTTATTGGTTTTTTACCGACCCAGGGCGTATCGTGAACATAAACATTTTGATCGCCTTTATTTTGTAATTCTTTAACAACTTCTGTGCCATATTTATAATCACTGTCGGTATTTTTTTCGATCTTACTCGCTTGCTGGAAAGCACAGCCGGAAAGTAAAAAAACCGCAGAAGCCGCTAGCGAAGCTACTTTTTTATTCTGCATAGAATTCTCTTTTACTTAGTTGAAAAAACGATCAAGGTTTGTTTAGGGTAAATATCCAGCCGCAGAACACGCTGCGCCGTTATATAACTACTGGCAACAGTATTTATGGCCTGCTGAAAAGAACCTGAAACGCAAAAACCGGCATCAATCGGATAGTCATATTCTGAATTCCATTGCACATGCCAGTGCGCCCGTTTCGCCCATGCCTTCATATTATCGCTTAATGTCATATCATCAGTGACGCACCAGGTTTCAGCGATCCCATCGCTATTGGCATTACTTTTACTTACCGCTATTCCAGATGATAAAGCGTTTTCTCCGGTCTGCTTTGCTGAAACAAAGAGATCTTCCATCCGATTAATTTGGGGATCTTTCTTCTCTACCGGTTTTTTATTCCAGACATCATCCTGTTTCTTTTGTCCTGTTTGCAATGCGCCATCGTACAGAGAACAATCTTTACCGTTAGCATTACAGGAGGCGCTGGCATAATGACTCCATGCCGTAAGCATAACAGCGCAGAATGCTATTTTTTTTATCATCATTGAAAACCTTATTTCAAAAACCATCCGTAATAAGAGAGTTTCTTTTATAATAAAGAAAAGTATCTCTTAATTGTTTTAGGCCACTATTTTTATCCGTATCTGCCGGGAATTTTGAATGTTTTTTTGCTCTGCTCCTTCTGGCATCCTTAATATCCGTCACCAGGATATGTGTCTTGATGATGTTTCCTTTACCTGATTTAGTACGTTTGATTTTATAGCTAATCACATCGCTATAACGGCGATGAATCATTGAAATAAGGTTTGTGGCCTGCCGGACGCTAATGCCGAAATTTTCAGCAACATCATCACAACAAATGTACTCATTACGAATATAACTCCAGCGGGCAATATAACGATAAAGCGCTTTTTCTTCATAACCCTCTAACTCATCCGGCAGCAGATATGAATTATGGTTCGCCTGGCGTGCTTTGATAACTCGATGTGAACGATATGACGCAGCTAACTCCTGCATAACTTTTCTCCCGTACGGGAGGCAGAGTTTTAACCGATGGCGACTCAGCCTTTACCCTACCTCAACCTAACAAAATGAGTCATTTTGTTAAGTTGGTACCGGGAGGCGAGGCAACTTCATAACAATCAATAGATTATTGTTTTTGATAATTTATTGAGATGTGTTAATAATGATATGTGTAATTATTTTTATGATAAAAACTGCGCATTTGGCTTGAAAATCTTTGTTGTAAAATGTCAATCAACACAATTAATCTTAAGTTACTTCAGATATTGACCTTGTATTTGCCTATGGTGCTAGACCTGAGTTTCAGGTGCGTATATAATCTTCACAAAATGACTCATTTTGTTAAGTTGTTTATTCAATAAACATCTGTAACCCCCTGTATTTCATAATAAAAACATCATTTTTTGATTTTGTTTTTAATCTTTTTTATTAATGTTATCTCTCAATACGCCATGTTAATTATAATTTCTCCTGCTAAAATACTTTACATCACTGTACTATTCATAGCGTAATTAACAGCCGCATCTATTAGCGCGTCCGCTGTTTATTTTAAAGGAGGATAAAAAGACAAAAAAATGAAAGGAAAGTAAAAATGGAGTGAATAGTTGTTTTAAATTTCGTCAGGATCGTAAGGAATTTCCATAACCATACGTAAAATCTCTGCTACCGGTTCGAAAAACTCAGCGGTAATATACCCGCCAACCTCAATGCGGCTCATCAGACCTCGCGCCAGCGGGATATTTTCAACAACCGGAATCCCTTCTCGCTCAGCCAGCGCATTAATCATCCTGGCTCGTTCTCCTTCCGCCTTTTCTATTACTTTAGGAAGAGGACATTCATGGGCGTCAAACCACAGACAGATGGCAAGGTGTGTCGGATTTTTAATTACCACGCTACTTTTACGTACCGTTTGCCGCATATTATCGTGCTGAAGCTCGCGGTGTACTTCACGGCGACGCTGCTTGATCTCCGGGTTGCCTTCTGAATCTTTATATTCCTGTTTTACTTCCTCTTTGGTCATCATTAGCTGCTTCATTAACGTGCGTCGCTGAAAGGCATAGTCAGCCGCAGCGAAGAAAACATAACCGCCTAATAACCCAAGAAACAGTTCAAAGCAGAGATGTGACAACAGAGGAAGCGCACAATCTGTTCCACAGGTGGAAGCATACTGAAATGAGGAGAACTGCCCCCGCAGCACAGCGTAGAAGATAATGCCAATCAACGATATTTTTGCCAGCGATTTGATCAGCTCGAAGACGTTCTTTACCGAAAACATTTGTTTAAGGTTGTTGATAACGTTAAGTTTATTTCCGGCATTGGCAAAGACTTCAAACGAAATAACCACACCTACCTGTGCAAATTGCACCAGCAGCGTAACGCCAATCAGTGGCGCAGCGATAGTCCCCAAAATCTTTGCTAAAAGTATTGCCCAGAGCGTGGTAACACGTGACAGATTACCGGGAGCGACATCTGCCACCACGCGTAGCGTTTCAGTCAGCAGATGTTGTATATCGTCCAGCCATCCCTGCCCGCAAAACGATAACAGCAGTACAATGACCGCCAGCTGACTGCCTGATGTGACATCCGCACTTTTCGCTACCTGTCCTTTCTGGCGTGAATCCCGCAGCCGTTTACCGGTGGGCTGTTCTGTTTTTTCACTCATGGCACCATCGCCTCCAGCAGCGCGCTTAGCTGATGCGGCAGATTATCCAAATGTGAAAAATAGACCTTGAAAGCAAACAGCAGGCTCATAATCAGCATTAACAGCGCCATGACGCTTTTTATTGGCATCGCCAAAAAAAAGACGTTCAACTGCTGTGCTGAACGGTTCATTAATCCAATAGCCAGATCGGTAAGAATCATTACCGTTACTGACGGCAGGACAAAACCAACGCATAACGTCATCATCGCGTGCCACTGGGCCAACAGCAGCTTTAACCAGGGTTCCCCCAGGGAAAAAGGCGTGCCGGGAGGAATGATTTGCCACGAGCGGTAGAGGATATCGAGAATGTGATTTAATCCGCCATACATAAAAAAAAGCGTAATAAAGAGCTGAACAAAAATAATCCCCAGTACCGATGCGGCTTCGCCAAGCGCCGGATTAAGCACCGATCCCATTGACGAGCCACGAATGGTATCAATAATAAATCCGGCGCTATCCAGTGCCCAAAATGGCAGCGCCATAGCAAAGCCAATCAGAATACCAATGGTTAATTCCTGGAGAATAAACAGGCCATCAATATTCTCTGGCGATACCAGCGGATGGGTGCCCAAATAGAGTGGGATAACTGGAAAGCTAAATGATAAAATTAACCCATTGCGTAATAATGCACCGCCAAGATTACGGCTGCCCAGCAAAGGAAAAATAAGGCAGATCCCCAGGGGCCTTAATATGGCGAGAAATAGCAATACCGGGTTAGATAATAGCATTGCCATTATCTTCAGCCTCCCATTTTATCGATTTGGTCAAATACCAGAATGGTGTAGTTAAAAAGGTTGTCCCCCGTCCAGTGATAAGTGGCAACAAGTGTTATGCTTACGGCAATCAGTTTAATCAGAAACTGAAGGGTCTGATCCTGAATTTGCGTTAAGGTCTGTAACAGACTCACCAGAATCCCCACTACTGAAGCAACCACAACCGTAGGCAGCGATAACAGCAAGACTAACCACAGCAGTTCGACGGCCAGCTGGATAATTACGCGTTCACTCATTTCTATTTATAGGAGAGGATTAATTGCGTTAATAACCGCTCCCAGCCTCCAACAAGAATAAACACCATAATTTTAAAAGGCAGGGATATGGTCATCGGCGATACCATCATCATCCCCATAGCCAGAAGGATATTAGAAACAATCAGGTCGATGGCGATAAAGGGTAAATAAAGTAATAAACCGATCTTAAAAGCTTCTACCAGCTGGCTAACCATAAACGCAGGCAGGATGACAAATATTGAATCAGACGGGATCTGTTGACGCAGATTTTCCGGCCAGAGCTGCGTGGCCGTCTGGCTAAAGAAAGCGATCTGTTTTTTTTGCGTATGCTGCATCATAAATTGCCGCCAGGGCGCGAGCATTTGGTTGTCTACGCGTTCAAAAATATGCTCATCTTCCAGCGTAAAAGGCGATGCTTTAACATTATTGTTAATTTGATAGCCGACCGGCGCCATAATAAACATGGTCAAAATCAACGCCATACCGTAAATCGCCATATTGGGCGGCACCTGCTGAATGCCCAGCGCATTGCGTAGCAGCGAAAGCACAATCGAAATTTTTAAAAAGCTGGTGCCGATAACCACAATCAGCGGCAGCAGCGACAAAATAAACAGCAGTACAATCAGTGACAACGGCTGGTCGCCATACTTAGCCAGCCATCCCATGATCTTCTCCCTCTTCGCCGTGCGTTTGCTCTTCACTTACCGGGGCCGGCTGCGGTCGGCTAATCGCGGTACTGACCAGCGAATCCACGCGCACCACCAGACCATCATTAAGCGCAATCAGACAACCGTGACCAATGCAGGCCCCGTTCAATGTCAGGCGAACGTTGCCTTGCACGGTTGCTCGCGTCGGGAAAATCATGCCCGGCGCAATATTAATTAACTCATCCAGCGCTAAACGCGCTATCGCCACTTCCGCCACTACTTTAAGCGGCAGCTTCTCGATCGAGGTTATCTCTCCGTAACAGGACGGTGGCGGGAGTTCTTCCTCCACGCTGATGACCTGAATCTCATTTTCATTAACTGACATTACGATGCGTTTCTCCTGCAAATAAAGCCATAGGTGGTTGTCAGAAATTGCTGCGGTTGAATGCAGTACTATTCCGTCGCCAGCTTGTAATGCCAACAGCTGCTCAAGAGTTAGCAGGCTGTGCCCCACATTTAAGGCGAACGGTACGGTAAGAGGCTCACCGGATGAATGCCACGGTAACCAGTGACAAGTCAGTTGACGTAACAAAACCGTTGACCAGCCCTGTAAAACCAACGGGAAATGGATATTTTCGCGATGCAGCGTCAACACGGGATACCAGCCAGGCGCCAGCTGCGCGGACATTAACTCCCCTGGCGTAAAGCGAGCCTGACAGAAAAAATCGTCAGCTGGCGCTAAACCCAGCGTGGTTAATAGCGGCCAAAGCCCGCGTTCATAATCAGCAAAATTGCCCGCCGGATAGTCAGCCGCGAGCCATTCGCTAAAGGCTGCGCTGTCACACCACAGCGTCTGCTCGCCTCCCGTGACATGCGCGTTGCGCCAGCAGAGATCGCTGGCGGCCCGATATTCCATTGAAAGGGTCATCTTGCCATCCGGCGCTTCGCGCCCGCTGCCAATATGCAAACTTAGCGCCTGCCACTCGGCGTCATACATAGCCAGATTCACGCGTTACCTTTATTGTGATTAAACGAGACTGAAACTTTTCGTTAAGCTGACGCTGTAAGCGCTCCTGCAAAGCGAGCAGTCGATCAGCCAGACTTGCTGCTGCACTAAAGTCGATAGTCATCTCTTCGGCGCGCCAGCAGATGTAGAGCGTGCAGCCCTGCAACGGACCTGTTAACAGCCGCCAGCGCAGTTTGCCTTCTCCGGTGCGCCGCACCTGAATCCGACAATCCTGATATTGCGCCTCGCTTCCCTGCAGCAGTGTCAGAAAGCAGGCCTGTAATCGTTTATGACGCTGCGCGACTGTCTCTTCTTCTTCATCCGGCACTGCCTGCCGGGAAGGGCGTTGAAATAGCGAATAAAACTGCTGCCGATCCTCAATGGATGGAAAGCGGTTTTGTTGCTCATCGCTCTGACAGTAAGCGCCGGGCAGCGTTTCTCTAATACGCATCAATGCCCTCACTTAATATCCATTCGAGCTTTTCCTGATCGATGCGCACCTGTTGGATACATTGCTGAAGCTCAGCTTTTTCCTTTAACCACCGTTCGCATTCCTGTTCCACGGCGGCAATTTCCTCTTTCAGCGCTTTATCGCGCTGGAAGTGTTCTTCCAGCTCGCGCTGAATGACATGCAGCCGCTCGCGAGCCAGCTTTCCACGCCCCTCCTGCACCAGCCGCAGCCAGGATTGCTGTAGCTCCTGACGTTCGCTGCCCAGCAATTTTTGACTATGGCGCAGACGTTCATAACGCTGATTGCCTGCGGCCAGCTGCTGACGCAACCGCCGCTCACGACGTTTTTTTAAGTTAAGTAATTGCTCTAACATGCTTAGCCCTCTACCACATGTTCCAGTAATGACAGGGTTTGCTGATAGTCACAGCGTTCATCGGTAGCCTGACAGAGAAAGGCCCTGATATGCGGCCAGCGGCGCAGAGCCTCATCAGATTCCGGGTCCTGACCGGGTTGATATTCGCCGACCCGCACCAGTAATTCGATTTCCCGATACAGACTCATCATGCGGCGTAATTTTCCGGCCAGTGCGCGATGGCGATCTGAGGTGACCATGTGCATCACACGGCTGACGCTGGCGCCGACATCAATAGCGGGATAGTGGTTGCTCTCGCCCAACTTACGCGATAACACAATATGTCCATCGATCAGCGAGCGAACTTCATCCGCAACCGGCTCATTATGGTTATCGCCTTCAACCAATACGGTATAAATGCCGGTAATGCTGCCCGTTGCTGCCGGCCCGGCGCGCTCCAGCAATCGCGGAAGCTGGGCAAACATGCTGGGCGGAAAACCACCGGAAACCGGCGGTTCGCCGGCCGCCAGGCCGACTTCACGCGCCGCGCGGGCGTAACGGGTCAGGGAATCCACCATCAACAAAACATTCAGTCCCTGATCGCGAAAGTATTCAGCGATAGTGGTAGCCGTCCAGCTGGCCTTCAGACGCTCCAGCGCCGGACGCTCCGAGGTGGCGACGACGATCACGCTTTTTGCGCGCGCCTCCGGCGACAGCACCAGTTCGGTAAACTCGCGTACTTCACGTCCGCGCTCCCCCACCAGCGCCAGCACGGTGACATCCGCCATCGCGCCGTCGCACAGCATACTCAGTAGGGTGCTTTTACCGCCCCCCGCAGCCGCAAAAATGCCCACGCGTTGCCCTACGCCAAAGGTCAGTACGCCATCCAGCGCCCGCACGCCCATCGGCATCGGTTGTTCAATCAGCGAACGTGACATGGGATCGGGTGCGGCCGCATATAAGGAACGGCGTTCAGTGACTTTTTTAAGTCGCTCCTGTTTACCCAGCGGCCTTCCCAGCCCATCCACCATCATGCCCAACAGCGAATTATCCAGCTCAATGGTGTATTCCGAACCGCCCGATCGCACCCACTGGCCGCAGCGCAAACCGTGCGTCGAGGAAAACGGCGATAGCAGGGCATGTTCTCCAGAGATCGAGACCACTTCGGCAGGAAGCTCTGCGGGAAGGATGTAACAGATTTCCCCCAGCCCGACCCAGGGCATCACCACTTTTAATAGCGTTTCGCCTACCTCCACCAGCCGGCCATAACGCTGCTGGGTGGGCGAAATTTTCCAGTCCGGTAGCTGGAACTGACGTTGCGGTAACGGCGTAGCGGGAAGCGGCGCAAACATCAGGATGCCTCCCCGATCAGCTCAATATTGCCCAACACATTCAGCTCAATCGCGTCACCAATTTCCTGGAATGAGATCACCTCGACATCCACCAGCTCACGCTCAATCATTTTGCGCAGATAGCGTCGCACATCGATGGCGGTAATCAGCAGCCCGCGCCGGTTTTCACCTAAGGCATTACGAATCAGTTCAATAATGCGCGCCGCCTGATCCGGCTCCAGCGCCAGATAGGTGCCCGCCGAGGTTTGACGAACAGACTCTCGTATTCTTTCTTCAATCGCGTCGCCAATAACCCACACATCCAGCCACTCTGACTCTCCCTGAAAGCGATGAATAATGTGCCGACGCAGCGCGCTGCGCACATATTCGGTCAACACCACGGTATCCTTCTCTTTAACCGCCCAGATAATCAGGGTTTCGAAGATGGTGCGCAGATCGCGAATCGAAATATTCTCTTCTACCAGACGTTGCAGAATGTCAGCGATCTTACCCAGCGGCAGCTGACGCTGAACCTCTTTCACCAATTCGGCATAATCCTGTTCCATTGCATCCATCAGTACGCGGGTTTCCTGCACCCCGATAAATTCTTTGGCGTAACGGCGAATGATCTGTTCCAGGCAGTAGGTGAACCTCTCGTCGCCACGCAGCGCTTCTGCCGCCAGTTCATCCGGCAGCCGATCGGCGGCACACAGCCAAACCGTGCGTCCCGGATAGAGCGTCAGCGGCCTGAATATTTCTGAGGCATCGGCTGGCGCGGCCATCAGCAACACGTCATTGTCCTCTAGCGGCAGAGTCGCTACTTTTTCCTGGTACAGGGAAATCTGGCAGGCCGTCAGCGTCGGCTGATGGCGAATCTCGGTTAAAGGAACGATTACGCCGAGTGATTCAAAAATGCGCCAGCGCAGCAGCATCAGCGCACCGTCGCGGTTTTCCAGCGTCAGGTTTTCCGGCAGGCTTAGCATCAGCGGAACCGAGCCGGGCTTCAGCGCGTCCATGTCGCTGGCTGGTCGCGCAATACGCTCATGCGCGGCGCGCTTTTTCTTCCCCCACATCGGGCGGCCAATAAGGAACCAGCCGCCAACGCCGAGTAAAGAAGAGAGAATAAGAAACACCAGCGTAGGAAAGCCGGGCAGCAGCGAAAACAGCAGCAACATACCGCTGGCCAGAAACAGCGGACGCGGCTGATGGGCCATCTGCTCCACCATTTCGCTGGCCAGGTTTTGCCGTTCCTGCCCCGGCACGCGGGTAACGATAATCCCGGCAGTAATCGAGATCAGCAGCGCCGGAATCTGAGAGATCAGGCCGTCACCCACGGAAAGGATGGCATAGGTTTGTAACGATTCGCCCGCCGACATGCCATGAACAAACATCCCGACCGCCACGCCGCCAAAGATATTGACCATCACGATGATCATCCCGGCAATGGCGTCGCCCTTCACGAATTTCATTGCGCCATCCATCGCGCCGTAAAGCTGACTCTCTTTTTGCACCATAGTACGCAAACGACGGGCCTCATTGGCATCGATGGTTCCGGCACGCATATCGCCATCGATACTCATCTGTTTACCCGGCATCCCGTCGAGGGAAAAGCGTGCGCCCACTTCAGCAACGCGCTCTGAGCCTTTGGTAATAACGATAAACTGCACGATGGTAATAATGGAAAAGATGATCAGGCCAATACCTAAGTTGCCACCCACGACAAAATTGCCGAAGGTATAGACAATATCGCCCGCGTCGTGCTGTAACAGGATCAAACGCGTAGTACTGATGCTCAGCGACAAACGATAAAGCGTGGTGATCAGCAATACTGCCGGGAAGGCAGAGAACTCCAGCGGCTCGCGGACATAGACCGCAATCATCAGCAATAACAAAGAGATAGTCAGGTTTAATGCAATCAGGATATCAACCAGCAGCGTGGGCAGCGGCAGAATGATCATGAATACCGCGAGGATCAGGATCACGGCCAGGATAATGTCCTGACGCCCGGAGAGAAAACGTAACCAATGAGTCAATTTTTGCATTATGGATGAATTCTTTTGTTCCAGGGAGCGAGCAATCGCAGCATTGTCCGATAGACCAGCAGCAGCTGTTCGCTGGTCGTCTCGTCACTTACAGAAACATTGAGC
>Ga0268252_1000380_pt1 | contig 29613 bp, 26 predicted proteins | sample AgamicMgSfrz_FD_200244 | JGI IMG/M metagenome (GOLD analysis project Ga0268252, IMG submission 200244) | Agave microbial communities from Guanajuato, Mexico - Mg.Sf.rz (v2) (version 3) | ecosystem: Host-associated > Plants > Phyllosphere > Phylloplane/Leaf | place: Guanajuato, Mexico | collected... | reverse complement strand
GCTTTTGCAGATGTGTATCTTTCAAGTGGACATATACGTGAGCCGCATTGGCATCCTAATTCATGGGAATTAGATGTCATTGTCTCAGGTGAAGCGCAAATCTCTATTGTTGATCCAGATACAAATAAACTGCACAAGTTTAATGCCAAAGCTGGTCAAGTTGTATTTATCCCTATGGGCTGGTGGCATTGGATAACTGCTTTGTCAGATAAACTGCATATGCACCTCTTTTTCAACAACGACCAATTTGAAACAGCGTTAGGCTCTAATATGCTGCGGCTTACCCCACCAGAGGTATATCAGCTTTCATATGGTGTTGCTGCAGACAAAATAGCAGACATTTTAAGCCCCATTGATGCTGCAGTTGAAATCGGACCACCATCTAAATCTACAGTCCGCAACGAAACGAATACAAAGAATTCCACCATTACAACATCCGGTAACCGTTCCAAACACCTGAAGCCAGAAGAAATAGTGATTAATATTGGCGTTAAAAACATGAAGCTGTAAATGCCGACAATCCAGCATGGGAAACCATATATCTTTATTTATAGTAATACCTTCATATCCAGTAAAGCTAATAAAAAGGCACCCTAATTAATAGACATAGCCTACTAATTAGGGTGCGCTTCATTTTTGAGAAAAGCTTGTATTAAGAAGACATTATAAAGAGGGATTGTGAAATTAAATTGGAAGATTATTAAGAAGGAATCTTATTAAACAACTGTAACAAAATCGCGGACGTTGATACGGTATAAATCTGTACCAACAAGTATTAAAGCATATACTCCTGTTTTATCTTTGATCAATCCTTGGTATGTTCCATACGTTGGTTGACCATAGAAAGGAACAGTAGCTTGCAGTGTAAAGTAAATACCTTGATTTCTAGCTATCCCTGCAAACAGGCCTTGTTCTGTAATAGTGATATATTTAGCATAATCGTCATGTTTTTTATCGTCATGCTTCTTGTCATCGTGTTTCTTTTTGTCATCATGTTTTTTGTCGTCATCTTTCTTTTTATCCCACGGATTTTCTCTATTTGGAGGCATCATCATACTATCTTCTCCTTTATCAGATGAATTTTCTTCTATTGCCATATCGTCCAATGGCTTGTCCAATTTCATACTTTTACCTTTATGTTGCTTATGCTTTTCGAATAACAAAACTTCAAATTTAAATTTCATCAATTTGCTCCTCCCTCATGAATTCTTAATACTCTATACTATATTAATGCTTGTCCTTTAAAGAAACCGCATTCCCCCAAGCGTTCGTCCATTTTAATAGAAATAATAAAAGCGTGGAAGTTAACGTTCCACACCATAAACATAGAGACAAAAAATAGGCGCACTTTAAAGTACACCACAGTCCTTTTTCATAACCACCAGTTATACCAGTTCATTTATCTCTTGAATAGCTGCTTTCAAGTCAGTTTGAGTTTTTAATAGCTTATTTCTTAAATTTGCATTATTAAACGGATCATCTAAATAAAAAGCTGCGAAAGCCTGTTGCTTATATCTTGGTACAATATGCATATGAAAATGCGATAACTCGCTAAAAACTCCTCCATTTTGACAAATCGTTATACCATCTGGTTTATAAAGGGTCTTTACCGCTTTTGATATCACTCTTGCTGCTTGGAAACAGTAGCTTGCTGTTTCTGCATCCAGTTCATCCATATCCTCAAAGTGTTTCTTTGTTAATATTAAAACATGGCCTTCATTGTATGGGTCATGGTCTAAAATACAGCAAACAAAATCATTTTCAAATACTACATGCACTGGAAGCTTTTTATGTGCTAAATCACACCCTATACAAGTCAAAATCCTCCCTGCCCTCTAGTTTTGATTTACAAGCACTCGTTCCTTAAACAATATTCTTTGCAAAAAAAGTAATCTCCTGCTTAAAAAATAATAATAGAGGGTAAAATTCCCACGTAATATGTGAACATTTTTTGAGAACATATTATTAAATAGCTCGCTCCTTAATACATGAAAAGAGGGTTTAGGATGGACAAACATATTCAAGAGTTACAAGATCAATTAAGAGCAGAACATAAAAATGTAGCCAAATACACGCAGCATGTACTGGAAGCACTAAATAAGCTAACGGAGGAACATCGCCGCATAGTTTCCTCAAATGCACTTGCAGGAGTTAAGCCTGACGGTTGTGAAGAGCATGCCTTTTATAAAACAATTAATGACGTAAAGTTTACACTTGTTAATGAATTACGCAAAACGGTTGATGATTTTAATCATTTAGGTGATAAGCATCATGCGCGGAATTATCCAGATGGTGTAAAAGAATAGATAGAGGAAAATCGGGAGCAGTGCAGCTCCCCATTTTTTTTAATCACAGAATTGTTTTAGTCATTATAAAGTCTATTTGTTTTTCCTCTCCCATATAAAAGGAATGGGCACCAGTTTGAACAAATCCATTTCTTTTATAAAAGGCGATGGCATTTTGATTTTTTTCCCATACACCAAGCCAAATTTTCTTTTTATTTAGCTCCTGGGAAACATCTATTGCCTTATTAAAAAGCTTTTGCCCAAGCCCAAGCTTTTGATACTGGTTCTTTACATATATTCTTTCCACCTCAAGTGATTCTGCCCCCATAGCTTCAGACTGAGCATTATCTGTATTAATCTTTAAATATCCGGCGATTTCGTTATAAACAAAAACAAAAAAGAATTGGGAAGAAGTATTTTTTAGTTCTGTTTTTAACTGTTCTATACTAAATGCCTTTTCCAAATAGGAAGTCATATTTTCAGGTGAATTCTGATCTTTAAATGTCTCGTTAAATGTTTCATAGCTGATTTCTTGGAGCATGTTAACATCCTCCATCATGCATTTTTTTATCGTAATAGTCATTCAAAAATGTTCCTCCTTTTCGTTTTTACTTCATATTTTTATTGCAATTACAACAATAATTACTTATATTAAGTATATCTTAACTTTGTTGTATTTGCAACAAACCTAAGGAGGAGTAACGTGAAATACATTATTTATATTTTAGGAATTGCCATCTTAACCTTTGGTATTTCTTTTACGATTCAATCAGATATTGGAACTTCACCTTTTGATGCACTTTTAGTGGGCTTGTCCATGAGGATAGGTTTAACTGTTGGAAGCTGGGAAATAATTCTCGCTGCTATCCTAATAACCTGCAATGCCTTATTAACGAAACAAAAACCAGAAATTGCAGGGCTATTAACAGCATTTATAACAGGTATTTTTATTGATATATGGCTATTTATAATGGACATCTGCCTAACAACTGAGCTTTGGTACAGTAAAGGAATATACTTTACGATTGGGTTAGTTCTTATCAGTCTTGGAACTGCTATTTACCTACACACAAATATTGCTCCAATACCAGTGGACAGATTAACATTAATTATCCAAGAATTAACGAATACAAATATATTTATTGCAAGAACATTCATTTATCTTTTATTTTTGATTTTGGCAGTACTATTAAATGGGCCAATTGGTATCGGTACTTTACTAACTGTTTGCCTAGGGGGGATGGTTCTCCATTTCTTTATGCCGTATACCGAAAAGATCTTAATCTACTATATAAAATCAGAAGACCAGCAGCATTCTGAAAAAATAAAATGCTAAGCTCCTATTATTCCTTTAACTTGCCGTAATATTAGGTTTATGAACCGGTAAAATTGTTAATGCTATGTAGCAATAAGGAGCTGATAATCATGTATGCAGAATTAGCTAAAAATGAACAAGGCAGATATGCTTTACCAAATGGCGAATATTTTACAGCAGAAGACGACATTGAAGCCCTCATTAAGGATCAATGGATTAAAACCACTGTTCATCATAATCATGATGATTATTATTTGGTCGGCTTTGCAGATATCCCTATGGAAGGCTTAATTGCCAAATACCCTAATGTTGTTTAATACTTAAATAAACGAGAAATAAAAAAACACAGCCCTTTAAAGAGCTGTGTTTTACTAGTTTACGCATACATCTTTCCATTTTCTTCTTTGCGGAAAAAGCTCGTCATCGCGTTGAAGACATCTGCCTTCTGTCTCAACAAGTAATGCCTAAACTTTTCGTTAGAGATGTTCTTGTAGGCAGACATTAATGTGCTGTGGCGGTTGTATTGATTTACCTCTCCATAACCAAACATATTGGACACTTCCATCAGCTCCTCGACAAGCTTAACACAGCGTGCGTTGTCTGATGTGAGATTGTCGCCATCTGAGAAATGGAATGGGTAAATATTAAACCTGTTTGGATCGTACTTGGCATCAATCAGTTCGAGCGCCTTACGGTAAACAGACGAACAAATAGTACCCCCGCTTTCTCCTTTAGAGAAAAAGTCTTCTTCTGACACGACTTTTGCTTCTGTATGATGGGCGATGAATTCGATTTCGACTGTTTCATATTTCGTGCGGAGAAATCTTGTCATCCAGAAGAAAAAGCTTCTTGCCATATACTTTTCCCACAGTCCCATTGAACCGCTCGTATCCATCATTGCTAGAACAACTGCCTTCGATTCCGGCTTTGTCACTTCATTCCAAGTTTTAAACTTCAAATCCTCTGGATAAATAGGATAAAACCCTGGTTTATTGCTCATCGCATTACGTTTAAAGGCTGACATCATCGTACGCTTCTTATCAATATTACCCATGAGCCCAGTTTTTCTAATATCGTTAAATTCAATATTTTCGACTACGATTTGATCCTGTTCTTTTCGCTTAAGATTTGGCAGCTCTAATTGTTTAAAGAGTGCTTCCTCCAGCTCCATTAAGGACACTTCTGCTTCAAAGTAATCTTCGCCAGCCTGGTCGCCGGCACCTTGCCCTTTGCCAGGTCCCTTTTGGCCGCCAGATCCATCTCGAGCCACAACATCGCCAACTTGGCTATCTCCATTTCCTTGCCCAACATGTTTATTTTTATCATAATTATAGCGAATTTTATATTCATCTAAAGAACGTATAGGGATTTTCACTACTTCTCTTCCATTAGACATAACAATGTTTTCTTCTGTAATCAAATCGGGCAGATTATTCTTGATTGCCTCCTGTACTTTTTCCTGGTGTCGTTGCTGGTCATCATGGCCTTTACGATGGAGGGACCAATCTTCTTGGGAAATTACAAACTGGTGGTTATTTTCAGGCTTTGTCATTTTTACCCCTCCTAAAAAAAATTTATTAGCACCATTTTCTGGTTCCATGCATAAACTAATTCGGGCACCGCATCCAAAAAATTAGTGATTACTCTATGATATGCATGGTACTCAAATAATTTACTAATAATTTAGATAATTGAATAATATGGTCAAATGACAATTAATTTTCTATATGGATAAAAGAAGGAACAGACAAATCCATGCCCGTTCCTCCCTTTAGTCATCAGCGATTTAATAGACTTCCAACATAACGCAGCAAATCATTTGCAGATGTTGAATTGTAGCCATGCTCATCAATTAGGCGTGCAATGACCTCATTCACTTTTTTAAGCTGCTGCTCATCAGGTGTTTTAGTGGACGTCGTAATCTTAACGACATCTTTCAAATCAGCGAATAGCTTCTTCTGGATTGCTTCTCTCAAGCGGTCATGAGAGTTATAATCAAATCTTTTTCCTTTTCGTGCATATGCAGAAATGCGGATAAGAATCTCCTCACGGAATGATTTTTTCGCATTTTCAGAGATGCCAATTTGTTCTTCAATGGAGCGCATCAGCTTTTCATCAGGATTGATTTCCTCACCTGTAAGTGGATCGCGAAGCTTATTCTTATTGCAATATGCCTCCACATTATCCAAATAGTTATCCATAAGTGTTTTAGCTGATTCCTCATAAGAGTAAACGAACGCTTTTTGCACTTCTTTTTTCGCAATTTCATCATATTCCTTGCGGGCAAGAGAAATGCAATTCAGGTACTTTTCACGCAATTCATTCGTAATGGATGAATGCTGATCCAAGCCATCCTTTAAGGAGCGAAGCACGTCTAATGCATTAATTGTCGTGATGTCCTTACGAATAATAGTTGATGAAATACGGTTGATTACATAACGTGGATCAATCCCGCTCATGCCCTCATCACCATATTCATTCTGCAATTCTTTAATGTCAGCCGAACTGAAGCCTTCAACACTTTCACCATCATAAAGACGCATCTTCTTGACTAGGTCAATATCGCCTTTTTTCGGCTCCTTCAACCTCGTTAATATTGTGAATATTGCGGCAATTTTTAATGTATGTGGAGCAATGTGCACATCTGCAACATCACTTTCTCTTATCATTTTTTCGTAAATTCGTTCTTCCTCAGATGCCTTTAAGTTATAAGGCACAGGCATTACTATAATACGAGAATGCAATGCTTCATTCTTTTTGTTGGCAATAAAGGAGCGATACTCTGTTTCATTCGTATGTGCCACAATCAATTCATCGGCAGAAATAAGAGCGAAACGGCCAGCTTTGAAATTTCCTTCTTGTGTTAAAGAAAGCAAATGCCATAGGAATTTTTCATCACATTTGAGCATTTCCTGGAACTCCATCATCCCTCTGTTCGCCTTGTTTAATTCTCCATCAAAGCGATAGGCGCGCGGATCTGATTCTGATCCGTATTCAGCGATTGTCGAGAAGTCAATGCTTCCAGTTAAATCGGCAATATCTTGAGATTTCGGGTCAGATGGGCTGAATGTACCAATTCCTGTACGTTTATCTTCTGAGAAGAAGACCCTTTCAACCATGACATCTTCAATTTTTCCATTATATTCTTCCTGGAGTCTCATTAAATTTAATGGTGATAAATTACCTTCAATGCGAATGCCATATTCATCGTAAAAATCCTTGCGTAAATTATGCGGAATCATGTGAAGAGGATCTTCATGCATCGGGCAGCCTTTAATTGCATATACGGCGCCTCGTTCTGTGTATGTGTATTCTTCCAATCCCCTTTTCAGCATGGTTACAAGTGTCGACTTACCGCCACTGACTGGCCCCATAAGCAGCAAAATACGTTTTCGGACATCTAGACGTTTTGCCGCAGGATGGAAATACTCTTCTACTAAGCTTTCTAATGACCCCTCTAAACCAAATAGCTGATTCGAGAAAAATTTATATTCCTTTTTCCCATTTACTTCATCAATGCCAGCGTCTTTAATCATATTGTATACACGTGAATGCGCTGATTGAGCTACCCATGGCTTTTCCTTCAAAATTTCCAAATACTCAGCAAATGTTCCTTCCCACTTAAGCAAGTCTTCTTCCTGTCTATACATCTCGATTTTTTTTAATATACTCATATGGACCTCCCCTGTCACTTTATCAGAGACGATTAATATAATCTATGCAGGCAGGAGAATGAACATGCTTAAAAGATAAGGTTTGTTTAAAAACCAAGCTGAAGTGCTATTAAGCTAACCGAAGAGAAGCCCGTAAAAAAAGGAATTCTCACGATAAGAATTCCTTTTTTTCCTTTATTTTAAATCGAATTTTTTTCCTTCTACAAATTCCTTCATATATAAACGTGCTTTTTTATCTAACATGCCTATCATCTGGGCTGTCCATGTATCGCTTCTTTCGTTGTTTGTTCTTTCTTGGTAGTAGGCAGATATAATGTTGTTGTATTCTTCAAGCTCTTGTTTGTACGTTTCCAAATCTTGTTCATATTCATTTTCATGATACACATGATGGAAAGGTACTCTTGGCTTAGTATCTGTATGCTGATCTGGATAACCTGCGACAATAGCGAATAATGGCAGCACTCTGTCCGGTGTTTTTAACAGTTCAACCACTTCTGGCAATTGATTACGGATTCCGCCAATATAGCAAATACCAAGTCCCATTGATTCTGCAGCAAGAGCTGCATTTTGGGCTGCTAGGGCTGCATCAATTAAGCTGACCATAAATTTCTCTGTGCTTTCAAGTGATGTAGAAACATCCTTTCCTTCCATTGCCGCAGCAACGTCATGGCGATGCAGATCTGCACAAAATACGAATACATGTCCATTCTCAGCAACATAGTTTTGATTGCCAGCAAGCTCTGCCAGCTTCTTTTTCTTTTCTTTATCTGTAATGCCGATAATGCTATATGCTTGAATGAAGCTTGATGTTGAAGCACTTTGAGCTGCTTCGACAATCGTTTTAATTTGCTCGTGAGTTAATTCCTCATCCTTAAATTTTCTTACAGAACGATGGTTCAGCATCGTTTCAATTACATTGTTCATTCAGTACATCTCCATCTTTTTGTATTTTCGTCTATCCTCATTATAATAAAAAAGGCTCACAGCTAATAATAATCTGCTTCTTAGCCTCCCCATAAAAAACAGGGATAAACCATTCGGCTTACCCCTTAAAAGTTATTCGTACTTTTTATTTAAATCACGATAGTCCTGCTGTCTCAGCGCTTCATAAACAAGAATTGCCGCTGTGTTTGATAAATTCAAGGAACGGATATGGTCAGTCATTGGAATGCGCAATGCTCTGTCTTTATTGTTTTCAATGATATCCTTCGGCAAGCCTGTCGTTTCTCTGCCGAAAATGAAATAATAATCCTTGTCCTTGTCACTGTAATCAAAGGAAGAATGCGGCTTCGTGCCAAACTTCGTCAAATAGAAGAATTCTCCTTCTTTATTTTCCTCAAAGAAAATGTCAATGGAATCATAATAACGGATATCGACATGCTCCCAGTAATCTAATCCAGCGCGTTTCAGCATCTTGTCATCTGTTGAAAAGCCTAATGGACGAATAAGATGGAGCACTGTATCTGTTCCAGCACAAGTTCTTGCGATATTGCCGGTATTGGATGGGATTTGTGGTTGATATAATACGATATGTAAAGCCAATCTTGTCACCTCTATCAATTACTTCATTGTTTATTATACACCTTGCCGGCAAAAAAATAATGGTTTTGCTTTTTTCTTCTTTACTGACCGTCAATTATAGAGAAAAATCGGTATTTAATATTTGGTGTATATGCTGTTGAATCTTCATATGCCCAATATCTCATTCTGCTGTTATACGTATGGGCATTTACTAATGGTTCCCCATTCCCATCCTTGGCAGTCACGATTGTTGTGTGATTGTACTTGCCATCCCCCTCAAAATCATAGCAAATAACATCACCAAGCTTCAATTGTGATACATCGCTTACCACTTTTGCTCGCAAGCCCTGCTTTGAAGCTTCTAGATAACGAGGAAAGGCATTGGCGACAGACCAGCTGTAGCTCCAGCTGTTATTCTGCATCCACCATCCGTTCCCCCTGTTTGGATAGCCCCTCATTGGCGCTCCTCCAGCACGGACGCATTGGGAAATATAGTTCGTGCAGTCCACCTCAAATTGGTGATATGCAGGATTATAGCTATTCCACCATTTTTCAGCATATTGAACTGCCTTCCGTCTATCATACGTATATCGCACCTCATCGCTCTGTGCATCAAATAAAATTAAGTCTCTCATCAAATCATCTTGAGGTGAGATAAGAATTTCCTTATCTTCTATTAATATCCCTTTATAAAAAATCCCTCTTCGGTTTTCAATCTCTTCCTCTACATAAAAATGATCCTTTTGCTTAATAAAATATTGAAGATGAACTTTATAATCCACTTCCTCTGTATCTTCCTGACTGTTAATCACCTGTATATTTCCACGTGCCTTCACATTTACAATAGCAGAATTCCGTCGTTCAAAGAGCCTTGTCTTTCTTTCAAACTTATCATCTAAAACAGGCCCCCTGCCGTCTGCAACACATTGCTGCATTCTTTTTTCCAACAGCTCTAACAACTGATTTCTCAATTTATACACTCCTTTCCATGCTTATACATATGTAAAGGAGCTTCATACCTTGCAAAAAAAAAAAAAGGTATGTGACAAAACATCATTTAACTTATTTAACGGCTAATAATAAATAGTTTATATCTAAGTCTCAAACAATGGATTTATAAATAGGGAATGGCGTTAAAATTAGTTTTGTTTCATTACACTCAAATTTTTAACCAAATAAAAAAACTGAACTATTAATCAATAATTGATAAAATAGTTCAGTTTTGAATTAGAGTTGCATAAATTATTTCTCAGCTTGTTTAGCCTCATGATGACAGACGGGCAAGTGCATCCTGCATTTCCTGCAACACTTCTGGGTCTGTTTCTGAAATGCTGATTGCTTCTAAAGCCTGCTTTGATTCAGAGCCGCCAATTTTACCTAAAGCCCATGCAGCAGTCCCTCTTATAACAGGTCTTGGATCATTTTTCATTACGCCAATGATATCAGGCACTGCACTTTCCTCCTTGAAATGGGCAAGTGCAATAATCGCATTACGCTGGATCGGCTTCTTTCCTCTCCAGGAGCCTGATATATGTCCATACTTTTCTTTAAATTCCTTATTGCTGATCGTCAAAAGCGGCACAAGCAGCGGCTTAGCGATTTCAGGATCTGGCTCCATTTCTATATGGTTATGAAAGTCCATACCTTTGTTTTTCGGACAAATAGTCTGGCATGTGTCACAGCCGTATATTCTATTGCCGAGCTTCTCTCGGAACTCTTCTGCCAAAAATCCCTTTGTCTGTGTCTGAAAGGCAATGCAGCGCTGTGCGTCAAGCTGGCCGCCTTGAATAAGTGCGCCAGTTGGACAGGCATCAATACATTTATTGCACTCCCCGCATTGGTCCTCCATCGGTGTATCCGGCGAGAGAGGTAAATTTGTAATCATCTCCCCTAAATATACGTAGGAGCCAAATTCTGGTGTTATGATGGCACAGTTTTTCGCTGACCAGCCAACCCCTGCACGCTGGGCAACAGCTCTGTCAACTAGCTCACCTGTATCCACCATTGATTTACATAGTGCGTCTGGAACTCGCTCCATAATATATTTTTCCAGCTTGGAAAGCCTGTCCCGCAACACAACATGGTAGTCTGTTCCCCAGGATGCACGGCAAAATATTCCCCGCCTTGCCCCTTTTTTACTTGTAACTCGCTCCTTCATTTTTGAAGGGTATGCTAACGCAATGGAAATAATCGATTTAGGTTGATCCAAAAGGAGGGAGGGATTCACTCTTTTTTCAATATCCTTCTCCTCAAAACCTGATTGATAGTTAAGCTCTTGCTGCTTAATCAATCTGATTCGCATTTCCTCAAAGGTGCTTGCCGTAGTAAAGCCAATTTTGTCAATTCCAATTGTTTTGCTGTAGTCAATAATATCCTGCTTCAGCTGATCGTAGTCCATGCTGCTCCCTCCTTTCTTCTTCTTTGGTTTTTTTGTGTTTTTTCGCTAAAATAATAGCATAACATATAGACATTATTTATTGGAGGTACATATTATTGGATATTTCAATTACAAAGGAACTCGCTTCCCTTATACCTGGCTTTAAAATCGGGGTAATTTTCTATAACAATATTGAAGTTGGCGAATCACCGCAAATGGTAAAAGGCCGTCTTCAGCTTTTCCAGGAATCCATCTATTTCGATTTACTTGAGAAAAAAGTCCAAGACATTCCATCGATTCAAGAATGGCGCCAAATTTTCAAGAGTATCGGCAAGGATCCGAACCGCTACCGACATTCTGCCGAAGCACTTTATAGACGAGTTCATAAGCAGAACTATCTGCAGCCAATCAACAGCAGCATTGATTTAAATAATTTCTTTTCCCTTCAATACGGAGTGCCAATTGGTGTTTATGACCTGGCTAAATTAAATGGTGCTATTACAATCAGGCTAGGAAAAGAAGGTGAGCAGTACACGGGATTGAACGGCAGAGCTAATTCTCTTGAAAACTTAATTATAAGTGAAGATGTATCCGGCCCATTCGGCAGTCCTTTTGTTGATTCGGACAGAGCACCAGTGACAACTAATACGAAAGACGCTGTCCAGCTTGTTTACCTCCAAGCCTCCACACAAAAGGAAACAGCAGAACGCATGGTAGCTTCTTTAATGGATATGTTTGTCCAAATTCACGGCGGGCAGGCACAATTTACAATTGTAGAATAAGCAGGAGCATGTTCAGGTAAATCTTGAGCATGCTTATTTATATATCTGCAGTGTATCCAGTTCATTTCCTGCTGAAACAAAGTTATCCACAGTTTAAATCAATTTATGAGTTATCCACAGGGAGAAGAAAATCTCCCCATAATGAAAAAACGCAATGCTTCGTTCTTCTTTGAAACGAAACACTGCGTTGTGACTATGTATGGAGCGGGTGATGGGAATCGAACCCACGACATCAGCTTGGAAGGCTGAGGTTTTACCATTAAACTACACCCGCATTTTTTAATAAGTTTTTTTACGAAAAAACAACTTATTTTTAACACGTTTTTTATTATATAACTGCCCTTTTAAAAAATCAACCACTTTTCGACATTTTTTTTACAAACATTAAAGTTTGATGTTAGTTCTTCAACATTTGAGGACTAACTTTTTACTATAGTATGAAGACTTTCTTTAAATAGTACCCATATAAATAAAAAAAATTAGACCAGAGAATTGTCTGGTCTAAGCTTGTTTGCATACAAACACATATAAGTGCGTATCAGGAGTTGATTTCACTAAAGGAATGAGGGCAGAAAAACATCGGCGTTGCTTGAGTCTCACCTGTTTCGCTATTCCAAGTGCCCCTTACTCTCTCATTTTCTAAATTAATCTCTATAATATTCCAATGAGCTAAGCAGATAAATCTGTTTTCATTTTAGAATATATTCTTCCGCTCTTTGAGTCCGAACATAATTGTAACAAGCATCACTATACCTATAATGAGGACGTACAGGTTGACGGCACCGCTGACTCCTAGTGTTTGAGATAGGAATCCTAATCCAATAACCGGCAGGCTGACACCTAAATAAGTGATAACAAAGAAGGTTGAAACAATATTCCCTTTCGTTTTTGACGGCGATCTTTCATTAATCAAAGCAAGGCTGCCTGCATAGGCAGGACCGTTTCCTCCACCGATTAGGACTGCTGAAATGAGCAGCAGCACCAGTGATTTTGCTGCTAGTGTAATAACAAGCAGTATAAGTCCTAACGCCAGCAATATATAGCCAATAGTTATCATCGTTCGTAATGAAAACTGCTTCAGCAATATTTGATTTGCAGCTGCGGCAATTAACCCTAATGCAACGACAATCCCTGAAATAGTTAATGAGTGGACTTGTGTAAAGCTTGATAGATTAGCAGGAATTAAGCTCATGAACATGCTGATAATCGACCATGCTAAAAATGATGTAATGGATGCCAATATAAAGCTTTTAAGCATTGATTTTGGGACATACGGCTTTTTCAGTTTAACAGGCTGCAGACCAGGACGGACATTTTCATTCAAGAAGAACAATGCCGCAAAGCATGGCAGGATAAACAGTAAATGCACATAGTATGATAATCTCAATGGGAATGGTGCGAAATCGCCAAGTAAGCCAGATAGAATCGGGCCAATTGCATTACCTAGAGTTACAGCCAATGCGCAAATAAGTGCTGTTTTCTTTTTGTCCCTTTTTTCGTCTAGTTCGGTTAAAGCTGCAACAGCAACACCATTTAAAATCCCAACAGACAAGCCTTGGAACAGCCTTGCAAGCAGAAGCATGCCAAGACCGTCAGCAATCGTGAAGCACGCAGTGCCGATTATAGAAAACAGAATTCCAGGTATTAACACCTTCTTCCTGCCAATCTGATCCGAAAGCTGGCCTGCAACGATAATTGCTGGGATAACAGTAAATGCGTAAATGGCAAAAACTAATGTAATCATTCCTGAAGAAAGTCCCCACTCTTGGCGGTAGAGTGTGTAAAGGGAAGCAGGTATATTCGTACCAAATAGCGTTAAGAATAAACAGCAAGCAACAAGCCAGAAGGACATTTTTTTGCTTAATGTCCGCTGTTCTCGCATTACTTGGATAGAGCTTGTGCGCTGCATTAGCCTTTGTTGGAAAGCAGAACGGGCAATCGCTGAAGCGTCAATATCCACAACATCCATTAAGCCTTGCAATCCGACAATCAAATTTTGAACTTGCTTCTCTTCTGCATTGCTTGCTATCCTGATTCTTGTAGTCTCTTTATATTTTTTTGTTTGAATACTTTCTATATTAACTTCGTGTGCTCCAAATAGATTGGATATACGAGCCAGGACTCCCGGCTGATCTATAACTAGCATGGAAATACGATAATCAGAAGCCATCAGCTCTTCACTCCCTTACTCAAGTATCTTTACTTATATTGTAAAGCATGAATAAATATAAAGTCTATACACTTGTAAGAAAATATAACATGAAAATATCGACAAAATGTGCCAACCGTTATAAATACTATTAAATCAAGGTTTTTTAGGCTCTTCCAATTATATGACTTTATTGAATTTATTTTATTTTCAGAAAACTCTTGCATATTTTTTGTATATTTTATTCATTTTTTTATAATGTAAAACTGCTGACTCTCTTAAAAATTGAACATTTTATGAACTGTTATTTATATTGTGATATTTTTCACATATATCCATTGTAAATATCAATAACAACATTCATAATATGGTTATCAAATGTTTCCATAGTGTTAACATATATATAAAAGCTTAAACTTGGAGGAATCGTGATGGAAGGCGCATCTTTATATCAAGTAGAAAAACTGGCTCTAAAAAAATGGAAAATATTCAAACAGAGCAAATTCCGATTTTTCATGCGGGCTGTTGTTGCGAGCATGTTTATCGGTTTTGGAGTAATCGTTGCATTCAAAACAGGAAATTTCTTTTATGCGGAAGGCTCCCCCTTCGCTTACCCTGCAGCTGCACTCGTGTTTGGGGCTGCCATTATCCTAATAGCGTACGGAGGCGGGGACTTATTTACAGGTAATACTTTTTACTACACATATGCGGCATTAAGAAAAAAAATTGCTTGGCGGGATGTTTTTAAGGTTTGGGGCACAAGCTATGCCGGCAACATATGTGGAGCTGTTTTCTTTGCTGTATTCATCTACTTAACAGGCTTGTTTAAGTCACATGAGGTGAATGAATTCTTGCTGCACGCTGCCCAGACAAAGATTGAAGCACCAATTAGCGAATTGTTTTTCCGGGGAATCCTTTGTAACTGGCTTGTCTGCCTTGCCTTCTTTATTCCAATGTCCTTAAAAGAAGATATTGCAAAAATATTCGCTATGATTCTGTTCGTATTCTGCTTCTTTATTTCTGGATATGAACACAGTATTGCTAATATGGCTACCTTCTCCATCTCCCTTATCCTTGATCAAAATCCGGCCATTACATTGCCAGGCATCATCCGCAATATTATTCCTGTCACATTAGGTAATCTAGTTGGCGGCGTTGGATTTATGGGCGTGATGTACTATTATGTGAACAAACCGTTTATGGACGATATCGACGAAAAATAAAAGGAAGCCTGAACACTTTGTTCAGGCTTCCTTTGTTGCATGAGTTGAGGTAAAGCTTCCTGTTTTAACGATCTTGAACCAATTTAGCTTTTCTTCTAATGATTGCATATATAGATATACCAGCGGCTGCCAGTACTGCACCTATGATTAGAAGATTGTAATTATCTGTAGCAGTGTCTGGAAGGACAGAATCATTACCGCTATTATTATTAGCTGATACTGAAACAAGTTGGACATTGCTTCCCTTTTGTCCACTTGCATTCATTTTGTCATCCCCAGAATTATTACCTGTATTTGTGTGCCCTGGAATATTTCCATTATTATCTGACGGATTAGAAGCTACAGGTTTCTCTTCATTATCTCCGTCAGATGGATCAGTGTCTCCTGGTGTTTCTCCATTATCTCCATCAGATGGATCGGTTTCTCCTGGTGTTTCTCCATTATCTCCATCAGATGGATCGGTTTCTCCTGGTGTTTCTCCATTATCTCCGTCAGATGGATCGGTTTCTCCTGGTGTTTCTCCATTATCTCCATCAGATGGATCGGTTTCTCCTGGTGTTTCTCCATTATCTCCATCAGATGGATCGGTTTCTCCTGGTGTTTCTCCATTATCTCCATCAGATGGATCAGTGTCTCCCGGCGTTTCTCCGTTATCTCCGTCAGATGGATCTGTAGGCGTTTCTGTATCAGCCTCTTTGGCTCCCTTTATAAAAGTCCAAATATCAGATACGGCACTGCCTGTATAATCATCTGCTACAACAGCATACCAAGCGTATTCGTTGCCTTCCTCAAGCCCTTGCCACTCGATTTCTGCTGTCTTGCCGCTTTCTATATTTTCCTGCTTGCCAATTTCATCATCTGTATAAACATTGACAGCAAAATAATCTGTTGCGACTCGTTTCTTCTCTGCTTCAAGATCCATATTGATGATAAGCTCATCCTTGCCTGGATATTCTGCAGGATCATAGAAATTATAATCGTCTAGATATGGTGAATATGTGTTAACAATTATCCGGTTATTATCCTGGTCAAAGTGCAGCAGCTTTAAGTAGCCTTGCCCGCCTTCTGGACCTCCTTGATAATCACCAAGCATCTGATACACTTCTCTATCAGAGATTCCATCACCATTATCGTCCACTTCACTGATAAGTGTTTCTGAATCATGGTAATGGCCGCTTAGCACTGCAAGCACATTTTTATTTGGTTTAACAACTTCTTCGTAAATCTTATCACCAATCGGACTTCTGTTACCTGATACTAGTAAATATTCATGGAAGTTCAAAATTGCTTTGCGATTTGGATATTGCTTAAGAACATTGTTCATCCAGGCAATGTCCTCATCATCGACTCCCCAGCCCATATACAGCATAATAAAGTCGTTTCCGCCAGCTGAAATTAAATCATAATGTCCGCGATTGTTTTTGTAGGAATTACCATAATAGGATTTGCTGCTGAATCTGTCAGCACCGAACCATTTATAGTATTCATTGTAATCATTCGACAATTGGTCAACATCATGGTTTCCTGCCAGCACTCCATATGGAATATTGTTATCATCCAGCACCTGCATATATTCATCAGCATATTGCCATTGCTGTACCTTATCTGATTCATCAACAAGGTCTCCAGTATGGAATACATATTTTATCTTCATTTGCTCTTTCATTTCTGCAATCCATTCTGTCTGGCGCTTGAAAATATACGGGTAACTCTCTGAATAGTATTGTGTATCTGACATCCATACAAACGTATAATCATACTCATCCGGAGTGCTCGGAATTTCATCCTGAATAATTACATTGATTTTGGAATCCTTCGCAAATTCCTTTACAAATGCATCTGCTTTTAATTCAAAATCAGCATTGCCAGCAATTTTATATGTGAGCATTTTCCATTTGTTCTCACTAAAGCTCCATGCATACATGGATACCTTTCTGCCCTCAAGCGACTTTCCGCTCCATGCAAGCTCGACTCTGTCGTTTTCACCTACTGATGGGTCTAGTTCAACATCAAAACGATGATATGGAAATTGTGTATCAGAGTCTGTTGTTAAATACTTTCCATCAAGGCTTGAAACGGTGTTTATTTCCTCTTCAGTAAGAGCTGCTTCTCCAGCCGGTTTTTGCTCTGTAGGCGGCTCTGTGTCGCTTGCATGCTTGTATGCAGTCACATTACTGCTTTTCGCTGAGTACTTGAATCCCTTATAAAAAGTAACATTCAGTTTGTCATTAGTTGGATCTGCAACCTTAACCTTTAAAAGCGGGTTGCCTTTGATGCCGTCAGCAATATCTGCAGGAGATACAAGCTCAGGCTTAGTTGGGTTCTCATCATTGACAGTAAAGGAAACCTGTCTATTTGCAATATTTCCAGCCTTATCTGTCGCAGTGATTGTCAAAACATGCTCGCCAGGAGAAAGCTTAGAAGATGCTGTCTCATAAGGAACCTCAATTACTTCATCGTCAAGCATTGCCTGGAACGATTCCATTCCAGCTAATTCATCACTTGCAGTGGCGTTAATTGTAAATGCGCCTCTATATTCTTGTTTTTTCATATTAGTGTCAATAACAGGTGCTGTATTATCAACCATCACTGAAACAGAAGTTTCATTCTGGCCATCCTTAGCACTAATTGTATGCTTCCCGTCTGAAACAGTTTTGCTGTCCCAATTATAGGCCGCAGCACTTGTCTGCTCACTAGTCAATGTGAAATGAAAGTGCTCAAATGGACGGTATGTTCCGTCGTCACCCATATCATATATCTTAGCAGGATCACTCTTTTGGGGATCTCTGATAATAGTGCCATCAGCTAGAATAAGTCTGACATTGCGCAGAGAATAATCATCCCTATTTTCTTCACTTTCTTCCAACTGGAATGGGGACGATTTATTTCCAGCGCGAACGGTAATTTCATTTATGCCCTGCTTCAGTTTGTCCGCGTCAATCGGAATCGTGAAGGTTTTCCAATAAGACATATTATCTTTATCCAGTAGCTGGATGATTTCATCACCCATCGTAATGGCGTTTTTGAAATACATATTCAGTCCACTAATATCAACAGCTAAATATGCTTGTGTTTCCAAGGATGGGTTCATTGCCGCAGACAATTCTTTTCCATCAATGAAAAGCTTCACTTTTTTTGCATCATGACTATTGGAGGTTCCTTTTAGCAGGACATTGCCACTGACAGTGCTGCCGTCCTTTACATTAATTCTCAGCTCTTCTGTATTTTCCGGATTGTTTATCTTGATTTTGTGATTCTCTGTCTTTACTTCATTTATACCATCAGATGCTGTCAAATAATATTCAACATACTCTTTGGCAATAAAGTTAGCAGCATAAATGGTCGTTGTATACAGATTATCATTGCCATCCTTTTTAAGAAGGAGACGCTCATATTTCTGTTCACCATTTGTGCGATAATAAACAGCTACTGTTTTTACACCGTTATTATCATTTGCTTTAGCAGAAACAGTAATATCCTCTATTCCAGTTTCTGTTAACACTGTCGTATTTTCTATTGTTGGCGGTGTTGTATCTTCCTCCACTTGAACAGACTTACCAGGTACTTGATTAGCTTCCACACTTCCTGGAGTTCCTTGCTTTTCACCACTGCTTATCTTAATAGATGTTGTTGAACCATCTTGCGGATATTTGTACAATATCCCCTTGTTTGCAACAGTATCATCCACTTCAAGGACATCATTATAGTAGGCTACATTGAGTTCCTCTTGTGTGTTTGTTGCTATTGCCACTCCTCTTAAGCCACTGTTCGCCATTCCATCACTTTGAATGCGGACAATGTCTTTGTTCTCAACAAGACTAGTACCGTAGTTAGCATTAAAGTCAGCAACTGTCTTATCTCCATTGGCACTGTTAATAATCCAGAAAACCAATGTCCCTTTTGCAGGAATGACAACATCCTCAGGAATAGACGGCCAGACGACATCACTTGCAGGATCTGCCCCATATCTGTATTGAATCTTGTAATCTTTAAAGTTAACAGGTTTATTTGTATTGTTATAAACCTCAATGAATTCATAACCATCTGCTGAGTTGACATTTGAGCTGTCTGGCACCAATTCCGTTACAAAAAGCTTTGGCACCTTTGCATAATCTACAGCCGCTTTTTTGATTGCCACTGTATATTTGTCGGTTTCCGCTTTGTTGAATCCATCACTTGCTTCAATATAGTAAGTAAGATTAGAATCAACGTCTTCTGCAGGAATAATCGCCTTAAACTTCCCCTTTTCCTTTGTGTCCTCTGTCATGGACAAGGAGATATAGTCATCCGTTGATTCAGACTTATAATACAATGTCGCAAATGGATTAGCCTTATCATCAGTCACAACTGCCTCTACGGCAATATCTGCGAACGCTTCCCCATTACTAACTGCTTCATGGCTAATGGTTGGAGCCTTTGTATCTTCTGTTTGTTCAGGAAGCTCTGCTGGTTTGGTTGGCACCTGTCCTTGCTTCAGACTGCCTGGAGTAGGATCTGCAAGCACCTCAAGCTTTGCCATCACTGTCCCGCTTTTCGGGAATTGATATTGAATGACTTTGCCATCATTATTATTCTCAGTTCCTAAGTAGGACGCAGAAACAAGCTCATTTCCGCTTCGATCCTTAATAACGACTGCCCTGTTGCCACCATTGGCAAATCCAGGGAAAGCATCTGTGAAAGACAACAGGCTGTCTTCAGTTAAGCTTGTACCAAACTGACTGTTAAAATCAGCAAGTGGCTTTGCACCATTATTGAACCAAAGAACAACGGTTGTTTGCGGTTTAATGACTGCGTCTGGGACTTTAAAATTAACATCTTCCCTGCTACCATCTGTATATCGATAGGCGAAAGAGTAATTAGTCAAAGGCAGCGGCTGATTCGAATTATTATAAAGCTCGATATATTCATAGTAGTCTGTTCCGCCACCTTGCGAGTTCGGAGCCAATTCTGTTACAAGAAGCGGAATGGAGCTATATGTATCTTCCTGTTTGTCTACTTCAATCACATATTCCTCTGTTTTGGCTGTTGTACTTCCGTCTGTCGCCTCCAAGTAATAATGGATATTCTTAACAACATCTTCTTTTGGAATAATAGCAGAAAAACCAGTATTACTGCTGGAATCCTTGCTCATAAGCACAGATTGATAAGTGTCATTTCCTTCTTGTTTATAATGAAGAGTTGCCGATGGAATCTTTGCATTATCTGTGATAGTTGCTTCAATTTTTATAGATACAGCTTGTTTGCTGCTTTTGATTGGGCTATGTGAAATTTGCGGTGCTTCATTATCGACAACAGGAGCATCAATCTCTACTTGCTTAGCTGGAACTTGATCATCCAGAATTGAACCCGGTGTTGGCGCTGCTTTTATTTGCAGCTTATCCATAATTGTCCCGCTAGCTGGATAGCGATAAGCAACTGTTAATCCTGTATTATCTGTTTCTCCAGGCATGTAATTCGCTGAGATGATTTCATTTCCTGCAAGGCTTTTAATAGCAACTGCTCTATTTCCACCATTTGCAAAACCTGAAAAATCGCCTTTAAACGAAGTGACCTGACTATCACTTAAGGATGTTTGAAAATGCTTGTTAAAATCGCTGATGCTTAACTCATCCTTATTAAACCAGATGACTTGTGTTTGCCCTGAAGCAATAGACATATCAGGCAATTGAAGAAGCTTATCAGCTTGACTTTTGTCTGTATATTGGTAATAAAATGCATAGCTTGCTAGATTGAGTGTTTGATTCGTATTATTATATACCTCAACATACTCATATAAATCAGTACCCTTTGAATCTGGAGAAATCTCTGTTATCAATAGCTGCGGGTACTTGCTGAAATCTTCTTCAGCCGTTTCTTGTTGTTGCTCCTTCTTTTCCTCCTCCTGCTGAGATTCCTCTGCAGGCTGTTCTGGTTTTTCTGGCTGTTTCGGCTGCTTTGCCTCTTCTTCTGTTTGAGACTGTGTTTTCGTTTCTTCTTTCAAATCTGTGGAAGAAGACTTATCTTCCTCTTTTGTTTCTGTTTGTTCTGGTGGCTGTGTTTCTTTTGTCTCTTCTGGCGAATCACTTGCTGGTAAAGTTTGCTCCTTTTCAATTGTTTCATCAGAGCTGTTTGCCGTTTCTGATTCCCCGTCAGATGCTGACGGAGCTTGCTGAGGATCTGAAGGTTGTGCTGCATAAGATACTGAAGGTCTACTGCTTGTAAAGATAGTAGAAAAAAAGAATACAACCATGAGTACAAGTAACATCCATTTCTTACTCGTCTTTCTCCCCTTGCGACTAATCATATTTGCCTCCTCTGCTTATTCAAATGCCACCCTCGTCCATCATAATAAAAAGTTTTTAAACTGCTTTTAACAATTTGTGAATAATTGTTAAGAAAAGGGGATATATGTAAACGAATTGTGAAAATTATTGTTCCTCCAAAACAGAAAATGGATAAATCCCATGTCCTGTCAGCGTTATTCCTTATTTACAAAATGCAAACAAAAAAATTACATAATTCAGATAGTTACACCATAGTAGAAAGTTATCCTATTTATAGATTTATACATATAGAGGAGGAACAAGAGGAAAAATGAAGCTACCAAAAAAATTAAAAGGAATTTCCGCATTATCACTAACAGGCTTAATGCTGTTTTCTGCCTACCCATCAATCACACTTGCTGAAAGCAGCTTAGATGTGAAAAAAATTGCCAGTTACAGTACAGGCATTACGGATGAGGATGGCGGCGTTGCTGAAATCGTCAAATACAACAAGGATAATGAGAAATTCTATGTCATTAATGGTAAAGCCCAGACAATTGATGTTGTAGATCTGTCAGGTTTATACTCCACAGAAGTACAGAACCTGCAAAAAGAAAAGTCGATTAACATTGCGGATGTAGTCAATTCAGACTCCTTTCAATACGGAGACTTAACGAGCATCGATATTAATACAGATAAAAAGATTATTGCTGCAGCTGTTCAAGATGCTGATTATACGAAAAACGGACGAATCGTTGTCATGAACTATGATGGAGAAGTCCAGGAAACATTTGAAGCAGGTGTACAGCCTGACATGGTTAAGATTTCAGCTGATGGGAAATACATCCTGACTGCAGACGAAGCCGAGCCAAGACAAGGACTTGAAAACGGAGTAGATCCAGAAGGTTCTGTGACAATCGTTAATTTCGATACGAAAAAAGTTAATAAAGTAAAATTTGATGATACAAGTGTGATTAATCAGGATGTACATATCCGCAATGGCGGCACAACAGCTGATGCTGTCCGTGATCTTGAGCCAGAATATCTTGCTTTAAACAAGGATGCAAGCAAGGCTTATGTAACATTGCAAGAGAATAATGCAGTTGCCGCAGTTGATGTAACAACAGGCAAGGTGTTATCTGTTAAATCATTAGGATACAAAGACCACTCCTTAGAAGGAAATGGCCTTGATGCAGCCCGTAATGACAAAATTGAAATAAAGCAATTACCGATTCTAGGTGCATATATGCCTGACTCCATCGCGCAAACCGAAATCGGCGGTGTTGAATATCTCCTTACTGCAAATGAAGGTGATGCGACAGAGTGGGAAGAATTTGTTAATATCGAAGACTTCAAAAAAGTCAAAGATTCTATTACTTTAGATACTTCCCTGTTTAAAGGCTTTACGAAAGAAGAGGCAGAAGCAGCCTTTCAAGAAATGAAGGACTCAGGAGACTATGACAAGCTAGAAGTGCTGACAGACAGAGGCACAGACGCAATTTATACACTGGGCGGCCGCTCGTTCTCCATTTGGAAAGCAGATACGCTGGAACTAGTATACGACAGTGGCAGCGATTTTGAGGATATTACAGCAGCACAATATCCAGATGTATTCAACTGGTCAAATGATGACGATGTTTTTGAGAAACGAAGCGCCAAAAAAGGTCCTGAGCCTGAAGATGTTAAAGTCGGGCAAATCGGTAATGATCTGTATGCATTTATCGGACTAGAAAGAATCGGCGGTTACATGACCTATAATATTTCTAACCCTTCCTCTCCAACATTTGCTAACTATTTGAATACTAGAGATTTTTCTAGTGCAGTGTCAGGAGATGTGGCACCAGAAGGGCTTGAATTTATCCAAGCAGTGGATAGTCCTACAGGCAGACCTCTTGTCCTTGTCGGCAATGAGGTAAGCGGTACTGTTTCTGTTAATGAATATCAGACAGAACAGGTTATCCCGATTGTAGAGATTGCACTTACTGAAACAGAAGTAGCATTGGAAGTCGGCAAAACTTTAGCTCTAACTGCTTCCGTTAAACCAGCAAACACAACAGACAGCAAGGAATTAATATGGTCAAGCTCTGACGCAAGTATTGCCACTGTAAACGAAACAGGGTTAGTCACAGCTGTAGCACCAGGTACTGCAACTATCACAGTGGAAACTGCTGATAAAAAGCATCAGGCAACAAGCATTATTACAGTTACAGCACCAGTTATAGCTGATGATGAAACTGATGATGATCCAGGTACAGATACAGGCACAGAAGAAGACACGGAGACTGACACAAATCTTCCTGATGAAGATACATCTTCACAAGACGACCAAGATAACTCTGGTAACGAAAACAGTAGTGACAATAACAGCAACGAGTCTGATGATAATATAGAGGTTGTTGAAACTGTTACCGCAAATGATAACAATAACGCTGGCAATGGCAATGCACTGCCAGAAACAGCAACAAGTAATTACAGCTTCTTATTGTATGGCGGTATCATTCTTGCCGGCGGCGGTATCCTTTACTTTATTGCGAAACGCAGATTAGCATAAGTGCAAAATCCCCCTTTAGTATAAGGGGGATTTTAATTTCTTTAATTGGAAGTAATCATTAACAAACAAAGTACACAAAAAAAACAGCCTAACCTATCTTAGGTCAAACTGTCATCGCTTCAAATATTTATATGTTAATCAAGTATTTTCGTCTTTAGTTGCTGTAATTTGAATTTCAGCCTTGCATTAAGCTCCAATAAGACATCCTGCTCCAAATCGATCTTCGGAAGCTTTCCGCTTGGCTTTTCCAGTAAAAAGGGACTTTTTCTTTTCTTAGATGTCATCATATTCCCCCACGCTGTTATTATAATAAGCTTAGTATATTTACTGTATAGGCAAAATATGTGTTTCTTAATCATGCAGATGAATAATATTTGTTCCTCTGGCAGTCTTGTTGTATTTTAAGTGATTGACCACTTCATCACTCTTTTCAAACAATTCCCTTGTATATAATGCTGTAGGAACATGTGGAAGAGATGATGTAGATTTTTTGACAATAAGAGGCGATTGGTTCTTTTTTCTCATCCGACCAGCTTCTCTGACTGCAGGCATCGTGTAATCTTTATCCTCCATGATATCTGTTCCTTTCCTTGTTTATACTTCTATTTTATCATCATATCCTTGAATCTTCCACATAAAAGAGCGCCCGTTTTTATTGCTCCTTGTACCATGTGTGAATTACTGCAAGGTCAATAATATAGTCAAAATCGATTTGCAGCAGCGGCTCCTTTTCCGATTCAACAGAAATGATGACAGGATGAATCAATTTCGTGAAAGGAATAAGCACTATTTTTTTGTCTAATTGCACAATTGTCTCTTCATTTAAACGGTTTAGCTGATCCTCATTCAGTTCAATTCCGAGAGTAGTCCCGACTTCAGCAGTAAAGATGCTGTCATCCTCTTTGCAGAAAACCGTAATATCCTGTCTGCACACTTCTCCATAAGCATACAGGAAATCCTCAAGGCTTATCCGGTAGTCTTCTATATCCGTCCAATCTTGTGTTCCGAATGATTCTGTCGCAATACTGTCCAAAATCGTCGTGAACTGTTTACTTCTGCTTTTCGTCTGAATGATTACTTTTTTCATCTCATCATTAATGCTCTCTACCTCATTGATGCTTTCTACTTCTGCTACCCCGATTCTTTTAATATTCGGTGTGATAAATATAGCCAAGTCTACAAAAACAAACATAAGAGCCATCAATGCATAGCTCCTCCATTCGCTCTCCTTAAACCCTATATCCATCAGCAGCAAAATCATGCCAACAATAAACAGAAAATACCATGTCCTTCTCAGGTTTTGCTTGGATTCTCGGAAGAAAATCGGAAACGACCAGCTAATATATAACATAATAGCCGTAAATCCAATTATTAAACTCCATTTATTTCCCTGTAAAAAAGCAACAGCCTCATTGCCCCAATAATTTTTCGTCAACACTATAAGGGCGAAAACAATAAGCGGAAACGCTAACTTGATTATCAGCTTCTGTGAATCCTTTCTAATCATCATCCCTGTTTCCTTCCCCTCTTTTTTAGCAGTGATTGAAGATTGGACAAGTATTGAGCTCTAGCAGTTTAGGTTAATAATAACTTTATAGTGTTATAGTAATTCTATCAAAAATTTGGGTTTATATGGAATGAAAACTGTGCTTTATATCTAAAAATACCAAAAATAGGACATATTTGCTAGATTATCCTCTATATGGTTGATTATACTAAAAAACAGGGAATAATGTTTTCCCTGTCAGACTGAAGTAATTTACATAAAGAGTTTGAGGATACCCAATTACAATGTTTTCTTTATTTAATTGCTGCTCTCTCCGTCTCTTTTCAACTCGTCTACATGCAGGTTTCGTAATTCAGGGGATGTGACATTTGCCTTTTCTAAAGCACTATGCATAATTTTAATGATAAGATCTGAAAAAATCGGATTAGGATTAACCAGCTTAAGTACATTACATTTTCTCGCGATAAAATCGGAAAGCTCTGTATCATATACAATAAGATCATTTGATTTCATTTGTCTCAGTTCATCATTAACTTTAAATACGGCTCTTCTAGTAAAGGAAATCATTGATACATATGTTATCCCCTTAACAGCGCTCAAAACAGCTTTAATAGCCTCTATATGCCCATAGTTTTGATTGAATGGGTTCATCATTGGAAACTTTCCATTAACACTCCAGTTCTTTCGCTTGCGGTCACCGTAAATCGTTCCTTTGTAATTTTTTGTTTCTATTACAAAAATGGCATACGGAGTTAACACAATATGATCAATTTGAGAATAGCCAGATTTAGCTTTGCTGTTTTTAATAAGCAAATCGCTGAGATACAAATAATTTTTAGGCAGCTGGTCTAACTGGATATTTATCTTATATTCTCCTAATTCACCAATTCTGTCCGCAGCAACTTTTGCTTTTATGCCTTTTTTTTCCTGAGTCATTATTTCCACTCTTTCTATGAATGTATGTATATATTTATATTACTTATTGAGTGCACAAAAAACCAGTTCCTATTATCCTTGGAGCTGGTTTAAAGGAATAAAATACATTCCATATCCTATAATAGCTTTCCATCCATTTGTTGAATTTTATCTAGCTTCGTTCACTAATTTAGTTACTTCTTCGTTAATACATTCCTCGACCTCTACTTCTTCTTCAACGAAAGTCTTATCAGCTTTTGTTCTAGCATGCTTTAGCATTACATCAAAATTCTCAGCCGGTCTCATGTATTTACTGCTTTTCTTGTCATAATCAAATTTCGCTTGATATGCCCCAATAAAAGAATAATAATCAAAATCTGTTTTAAAATCAGTTTCAGATTTGCCGTATCCATTTAAAAAGGCAACCATTTCATCACCTTTTGATGACGGTTTATGTCCATTCAGTGTAATGAGATAAGTTTCCTTCAATTCTTCTTCAGTCAAATCAGGAAATTGCTCATCCATTCCATCTTGTTCTGCAGTAATATATCCTCCCTCCTCCAGTATTAATATTTCACTGCCTTCTAAGCTTGGATCACCATTTAACACTTGATTAATTTTAAAGGTTAGTTTTGTGTAAGGATAGCCTTGTGCGGTTTCTTTTTCTATGTACACATATTTCTCAGTAGATACCACTACTCCCTCTACTGCTATTTCTGAATCATCCACTAACTGTCTAGCATTCTCGTACTTAACAACGAATGATGCTTGAGTTTCTATAATAGTAGCATTATCTGCCGAAATTTCTTTATTATTGTCTTCAAGATTTTTTTCTTCTACAGAACTATTTGAACTATCTTTTTGAGAAACTGATTCAGTATGATTCTTTTTCTTTTTTTCTTGCTCTTCAATCTGTGATTCGTTCCCTATGCTTCCACATCCAGTTAAAATGAACATCGGTAGTAACCCAAAAAGTATAGACTTTATTTTCTTCAATTCTCTTTCCTCCTAAACTATTATTCATTCCAGGAGATATTTTACGCTTGTTGTATGTAGTATAAGCATTAATAGCATTGAAAAACATTGATATAACAGCAGCACTTAATATAGATTAAATATAATCCTCCACTCAGATTTTGTATCCCCTTACATTTCAGTCTATCTTATTGTCAAATAAATTCACAGACACTACGTGTTGTTTCTCTTCTATTTAATTTTACAAGGAGGATATAATTAGGAATGGCCTCAAGGTTATGAAGAAAAAAAATCCACCATTTTCTAATAAGAAGTCCAATTAAGTTAGATGATTTGTTTGTTTCAATCCAAAAAGCAAATGAAGCCAAAATGCTAATACATAAAAAAGGCTCCCTACAATGTAGGGAGCCTTAAATTTATACATGATACCGGTGGCCGGGGTCGAACCGGCACTCCAGAGGAACACGATTTTGAGTCGTGCGCGTCTGCCAATTCCGCCACACCGGCGTAATAATTTTTTTGGAGGCGGCAACCGGATTTGAACCGGTGATAAAGGTTTTGCAGACCTTGGCCTTACCACTTGGCTATGCCGCCTTGACAATATTGGAGCGGAAGACGGGGTTCGAACCCGCGACCCCCACCTTGGCAAGGTGATGTTCTACCACTGAACTACTTCCGCTTAATGGCTGGGCTAGCTGGATTCGAACCAACGAGTGACGGAGTCAAAGTCCGTTGCCTTACCGCTTGGCTATAGCCCAATATCATTATATTCAGTATTATCATAATTTATTATAAATATATATGGGGCGAATAATGGGAATCGAACCCACGAGTGTCGGAGCCACAATCCGATGCGTTAACCACTTCGCCATATCCGCCATAAAATTTATTTGGCAGGGGTAGTAGGAATTGAACCCACACCGGAGGTTTTGGAGACCTCTGTTCTACCTTTAAACTATACCCCTGTAATGAATGGTGGAGGGGGACGGATTCGAACCGCCGAACCCTAAGGAGCGGATTTACAGTCCGCCGCGTTTAGCCACTTCGCTACCCCTCCGACATAAATGGTGGCTCAGGACGGAATCGAACCGCCGACACAAGGATTTTCAGTCCTTTGCTCTACCGACTGAGCTACTGAGCCTTAATACTTTTAAATTATAATGGCGGTCCGGACGGGACTCGAACCCGCGACCTCCTGCGTGACAGGCAGGCATTCTAACCAGCTGAACTACCGGACCGTGATTGCGGGGACAGGATTTGAACCTGCGACCTTCGGGTTATGAGCCCGACGAGCTACCAGACTGCTCCACCCCGCGATGATTTTATGGTGGAGGATGACGGGATCGAACCGCCGACCCTCTGCTTGTAAGGCAGATGCTCTCCCAGCTGAGCTAATCCTCCATATTTGGTATGTGATAATTGGTGACCCATACGGGATTCGAACCCGTGTTACCGCCGTGAAAGGGCGGTGTCTTAACCGCTTGACCAATGGGCCATTAATAATGAGATACTGAGTGAAAATGGCGGAGAGCAAGGGATTTGAACCCTTGAGACAGGGTTACCCGCCTACACGATTTCCAATCGTGCTCCTTCGGCCACTCGGACAGCTCTCCATATAATGGCTCCGCAGGTAGGATTCGAACCTACGACCGCTCGGTTAACAGCCGAGTGCTCTACCACTGAGCTACTGCGGAATAATGGTATGCCTGGCGACGTCCTACTCTCACAGGAGGAGAACCTCCAACTACCATCGGCGCTGAGAAGCTTAACTTCCGTGTTCGGTATGGGAACGGGTGTGACCTTCTCGCTATCGCCACCAGACTTTTTTCAAGACAAGAATTATTATATCTCATCTCCGAGTGTTTTGCAACACTTTTTTAAAAGTTTTTTTCAAAGAATTTTATTCCCTGAAAACTAGATTATGTTGTAAGAAAAAAGTTTGAGTAATCTTTCATGTCCAGCTTCAAAAGCCTATCGATTTAAGCGGGCTTTTTCCGCTTTTCGTTTTAGTTAAGTCCTCGATCTATTAGTATTTGTCAGCTCCACGTGTCACCACGCTTCCACCTCAAACCTATCAACCTGATCATCTTTCAGGGA
>Ga0268252_1000379_pt1 | contig 29633 bp, 26 predicted proteins | sample AgamicMgSfrz_FD_200244 | JGI IMG/M metagenome (GOLD analysis project Ga0268252, IMG submission 200244) | Agave microbial communities from Guanajuato, Mexico - Mg.Sf.rz (v2) (version 3) | ecosystem: Host-associated > Plants > Phyllosphere > Phylloplane/Leaf | place: Guanajuato, Mexico | collected... | reverse complement strand
TGTTTGGTTCAATATATACGTTTTCTCCAGTTGAACCAAATAATTCTCTTAATAATTGAGTACGCTTTTCACCTTCAGTTTCCGAAGTTTCATTATATATTCTAACCTGTCGCCTTGCATATTCTCGGTCCTTTACCAATTGAGCATCTGCAGAATTATACATTTCCCCAGCTAACATCTTTTCCTTTTCAGTCCTCATGATTTAAATCCTTTCTTTTCACCCTTGAATTCCAAACTAATTCCTAATTATAAATACATATTTTCTTAAGCTAATCCGCCTCTTTGAGTAGCAATAAAATTCACTATATGTTGCTTTCCAGGTGCTGCGTGGATCGCTCCTTTTACTGAAGCTGTAAGTGCCCCACTTGCATTAGCAAAGGTAAGCAACTGTTGATGGTGTTCACTCACTTTTTGGCATAGATTGTCGCTCGATATATCAATTGAAAGCAATTCGGATAAAAAACCACCTATAAATGCATCACCTGCTCCGGTTGTATCTGAGACAGTCACTTTAAATCCTTTATCCTCGAATTGTTCTCCATTTTTCAAATAAACAATGGCTCCATCTTTTCCTTTGGTATAAACTACTACTTTTACATTGCCAGCAAAAAGAGAGTTAATAGCTTCTCTTTCTCCTTCAATATTGGTTATAAAAAATAATTCCTCATCCGATACTTTCACAATATCTGCTAAAGGTAAAAAGTCTAGAATTGTTCGACGACAGCTTTCTTTGTCAGGCCATAAGGGAAGACGAACATTGGGATCAAAACTGACAATCCCCCCTATTTTTTGAAAACTATCTATTACCTTGATATGAGTTTGTTTCATTGGACTTTTGACTAAATCTACAGAACAAAAATGAAGAAGATCTCCCTTATCAAACCACTCTACTTTCACCTCGTTTGGTAAAAGTAATAAGTCAGCTGAATTCTTTCTATAAAAACTGAAGTCTCTATCTCCCAATTTATCTACAGATACGAATGCCAAACCAGTCTCTCCTTCATCGCATCGAATAATATATGAAGTATCTACCCCGTTTCCTTCAAGCACACCTACTAAATAATCACCAAAGCTATCATTAGCTATTTTCGTTAGCATAACAGAATTTCCCCCGTATTTTGCAATCGCAATTGCAACGTTCATAGGAGCTCCCCCAGCCACACGTTCAAAACTAGTAACTTCTTTTAAAGACTTTTCTTTTTGAACAGGAATAAAATCAATTAATGTTTCACCAATACAAAAAACTCTTTTCAACATTTTCACCCCAAAATAATGAACAAGTGCTTGTACACTTGTTCATTCATAGTTTATTTCCAGATATCTTTTAACTTCCAATATGTTAATTCCTTAATCTTTACATCTTCAACATCTGCAAATACTTCAATGCCTAATCTATCTTCAGTTGGATAAATACGACTTGTCATAGTTGCTTGTCCTTCATTTGCAAATACTTCAATAGAGGATCGATCAAGGAATATGCGTAAGGAAAGCTCTTGATTTGCCCTAAGAATGGTATTTCTTACACCATCTTCAACTTTACCAGACTTAGAACAATCGAGTTTTAGTGTTTGTTTGTTCAAGTGATACGTTAATACAGTCTCTTCCTGGTTAATTCCACGAATTCTTATTCCAACCGACTGAGCGTTACAATTGGTTAGGTCAAACACAGCTTCTATTTCAAGTAAATCTTCGTTTGTTTCTATTAAATAGCTATTAGAAGTTACATTGGTAAGTGTACTATGTTCAATCTCACGCAATAAGTTTAATTCTTCTACAGGATTCATTAAAACTTTATCATTCTCTCCTAAAGTAACTTCACGTGGTAACGTAAGTGCTCCGCACCATCCATCTTCTTTTGTTGGCATATCTGACTCCCACATATCCATCCAACCAATAGCAATTCGACGTCCTTTTTCATCTAATAACGTTTGAACTGCATAAAAATCATGTCCATTATCTAACTCACTAAATGAGCCATGTGTAAAGTCGTTTGTTTCGTAATTGTAATCTCCAATTAAATATCCCGTTTGAAATAAGTTGTTGTATAAATCCCCATCTTTTTTAATACCTTGTGGAGAAATCATGAGAACGTGTTTTCCATCTAATTCAAAGAAATCTGGACATTCCCACATGAATCCAAGATTTTCGTTTCCTTGTGCCAATACACCAATATATGACCACGTACGTAAATCTGGAGAACGGTATAAAATTACTCTGCCCACATTCTCTTTGGTCGAATTTCCTACTACCATATACCAACTATCTTTGTGTTTCCATACTTTAGGATCACGGAAATGATGACTACTATCTGTAGGTGGTTCAGGAATTACTGGATTTTCTGCAATCTTATGAAATGTGACACCATCGGTACTAACAGCAAGATTTTGATTTTGATAAAATAAATCTTTTTCTTTGTCTGCATAGTGATGACCTGTATAGATTAACGTTAATTCCCCATCATTATCTACAGCGCTTCCCGAGAAACATCCGTCAGTATCACAAGCGTCACCAGGAGCTAAAGCGATAGGCAAGTGTTCCCAATGCACAAGATCTTTACTCTTTACATGGCCCCAATGCATTGGACCCCAGTTTTCATCGTATGGATGATGTTGATAAAAGACATGATATTCTCCTTTATACTGTACTAAACCATTTGGATCATTAATCCAGTTGGCAGGTGCCATAATATGATAGCCTAACCGATAACGGTTATTTACTCCTTCTTTTGCAGTATCCAATGCTTCTTGCGCTTGCTGGAGTTTATTTATTGTGAACATTCTAACATCTCCTTATATAACTTGTTTTATGTCTTTTTCATTTACTTCTAAATCTTTAATTTTATTAGAATTTAATAAAGTGAACATTGAAATAATCGTAAAACAAAGGACCATTGTTCCTAGAATAAGATAAGTATGACGGAAACCTATTATGTCGTATAATTTACCTGCAAAAGGTGATAACAAAGATGCACCTATTTGAGAGGCAGCCTGAAATCCAACTAAATATAAAACCGAAGATAATCGGGTATCGAAGTTAGCTGCAAAATATTTAAAAATAGCTATCAACATAATGGGTAATTCTAGTGCATGTATTAATTTCATTGAGGAAATCCCAATTGGTCCCACTACAAGTCCTGACCCAATAATACGAAATGCCATTAGAAGACCTGCTAATAATAGTCCATTTTTGGCTCCAATTTTGTTTACAATAAAAGGTGCAATAAACATCATTCCGGCCTCTAAAAATACCTGAAAAGAACTTAAATATCCAAATACTTGATTCCCTCTCGCCTCGGTAGGAAATAAAGATGTGTAGTAAATTGGAAATTGTTGATCGTACACACTATATACACACGTTACTCCAATCACATACATCATCAAAAACCAAAACTTCTTTAAAAGAAAAAGTTGCCCAACATCTTTTAATTTAACGGACTCAGCTTTTTCCAATTCAAAGTTTGTGACTTCTATTTTTACTGATAAAATAATTGCAACTAAGATAATTGCTGAAATAGATGCCACCCAAAAGTTGATATTGGGATTAATATTAAATAGCTGACCTGCAAAGAAAGTTGCTGACGCCCAACCTAACGAACCCCACATTCTAGACTTTCCGTATTCGAAATCGTATTTACGACTAACTTTTTCAACATAGGTTTCAATAGCGCCAATACCTGCAGAAATACCAATGCCTAAATAAATAGCTCCCACAGCTGCACCTAAAATCACATTATATTTTAATAGTGGTCCATATATATAAATATAAAATGGTCCTACAAATACAAGCAGTAAACTAATAAAAGATAATATATTTTTCTTTAGGCCTATCTTGTCAGAGATGTAACCATATACAGGCTGTATACACAATGCGAAGATAGCGTTTACAGAGAAAATCAAACCTGTGGCTGATCCACTTAAATTCAATTCTTGCTTTAACCAAATGGGAAATAAAGAGGCGCTAGAAGACCAAGTAAAAAAGAAAAAGAAAAAATATGCGCTTAACTTCCAATAGAGAACTTTTGAACTTTTCATGTTTGTTGCTCCTTTAACTAGATATATAGAATCCTTGAAACAAAAACTGAAAGCACTTTCAAATTCATTTTATGTCAACCGTTTGACATTTATTTTTAAAATTACCCATACCTAAGTATTGCTTTCGCAACAATAACCTAATTTTTTCTTATTTAATACCCGTTCCTGAACCACCAATCCCTTCTAAAATATAACGCTGAGCCACTATATAGATAAGAATTAAGGGTATGGTGGATATAGTTAAAACAGCCATAACTTGATTCGTGTAAACTGGCTCCGTACTATTGATGGCTGTTATTGCAACTTGAATCGGAAATTTTGATTTGTCCGTTAAAACCATTAAAGGCCAAATATAATCATTCCAACTTCCGATAAAGGCTAGAGTTCCAACTGTAGCAACAGCCGGTTTAGACATCGGGAGCATAATTCTCAAGAATATTTGCCAGGTATTTGCTCCATCCAATTTGGCTGATTCAATAATCTCTGCTGGAATAGCCATGAAAAAGTTTCGGAATAAATAGATATTGAATGCCCCTGCTAAGGCTGGCAGAATTACAGCGAGACGAGTGTCTACTAATCCCAGTTTGTGAACTATAGTAAATTGGGAGATTAAGATTGTTTCAAGTGGTACGATTAAAAGCGCCAATAAAAGACCAAACAGCACTCTTTTTCCATTAAAATTCAATTTAGCGAACGCATAACCTGCCATCCCATTGATAATGACAGAACCTGCTGCTACACATAAACCATAAAACAAGCTGTTTATTATATAACCAAGTAAATGAAAACGTGACAGAACTTGCTTATAGGATATAAACCAATCTGACGGATGAATGGAGGGTAGGAAAGCCTTGATACTATTCATATTGTTATAAACTTCTGCTTCAGGTTTCATTGAGGATGCGATCATCCAAAACAATGGGAATATAAATAATACCGCCAGCAAAACTAAACAAATGTATTCTAGGATTGTTAAAGGCCCGAAATTTCGTCTCATTAGTTATCTTCCTCCTTTACTAATTTCCGTTGCGCTAGCGTAACTAATCCAATAATTGTTCCAAATAGAAGGGCAATCGAACTAGCGTATCCAACCATTCGATCCGTAAAGCCAGTTTGATAAATGTAATATACAACCGTCATCGTGGAGTTTACTGGCCCCCCTTGTGTCATAACCATTGGTTGAACTAATAGCTTAAACGCCCCAATTAATGTCGTAATAAATATGAAAATAGAGGTTGGCTTTAATAATGGTAACGTAATATAAATAAATCGTTGCCATTTATTCATTCCATCTAGTTGTGCAGCTTCGTAGACGTCTCCAGGTATATTTTGCAAACCTGCTAGAAAAATTAACATTTGAAATCCAGCTCCCTGCCAGGCTGAAACAAAAACAATTGTAAACATAGCCTGTTTAGGGCTTGTTAAGAACGGTTGAGCTGAAACACCAAAATAAGTGAGTACATTATTGATAATTCCTTCATTTGGATTTAATAAATAAAGCCAAAGAACTGAGATAACAACGAGCGACATTACCACAGGACTAAAGTAAGCTACTTTAAAAAATGTGTTAGCTTTACGTTGTTTGTTTAACAGGAGGGCCAGCCCAAGAGCTGCCCCTATCTGTAAAGGAATTACCCACACGACAAATTTCAGTGTATTCGCCAGGCTTTTCAAGAAAATAGGATCCTTAAATAAATTGATAAAGTTGTCTAATCCTACGAATTTGCGCGTGTCGGGTGTTAAAAGATAATAATCTGTAAATGCATAGTAGACGGACATAATAGCTGGAATAATCAGGAACAGCAATAAAAGTAATAATGCTGGTCCTAAAAATGTATAAGCTACTACATTTTCTCTCCATTTAATTCTATTTTTAGCCTCTTTTTCTGTTCCTGGGAATGTGTAAACAGTCTTACTTCCTTTTAATCCAGTTTTAATCATAATGCCTCCTTCTAGCTGCTTTTATCGATTAGCCTTATCGATAGCTGCTTGCATTTCTGTAGCGCGTGTATCTAAGACTTTTTTAATATTTTTGTTTTGATCATAGAAACTGATATCATCAATTGTTTGTTGGAAAGCACGTGTTACTTGTGGATATGCTGGTGTTACTGGTCGAGCGTGTCCTGATTCCTTTAATTGCTTCATAAATACATTCATTTGATCCGAAAATTCTTTTGTAAGTACTTTTTCAGAAGAGTAACGAACTGGTAGTGCTGCAATTGTACGACTTAATTCTAAATTCGAATCTTTATTTGTCATCCAATCTACTAGTTTAGCAGACCATTCTTTATTTTCAGATTTCTGTGTCATTGCAAACTGCCAACTTCCTGAAGGTGAAACTAGTTTCTTTGTTTTTGGTGATACTGGATAAGGCATCACACCATAGTCAACTTTTTGAAAGTTTGTTTCCATATCCGTTACTGTCCATACACCACTAAACTTCATTGGATACTTTTCTGTTTCAAAAGCTTGTTTGACTGGAGTACGCGTTGTATAACCTTCTTTTAGCATCGTTTGAATAAAAGTCATGGCTTCAACACTAGGCTTTTTATTAAACACACCTTCAGCTTTGGTACCATCTTTTGAGAGAATTTCCCCGCCTGCAGACCATACAAATGGCGTTAGTGCATACGTTAACATTTCATCTTTTGATTGTAATTGCATATCGATAGCCGGTTTATTATATTTTTCTTTCAACGTTTTACAAAGAGCCATGAATTGATCCCATGTCCAAGGATTATCAACTGTTGGTAACGTATTTAAATCAACGCCTGCGTCTTGTAGCATTTTTTTATTGTAGTAAATTCCCACGGACGATTCACTTGCACCAATCGCATACAATTTGTCTTTGTATGTTCCTTGTTGTTTGATACTCGGCAGTAAATCATCTTGATCTTTCACGTAATCATCTAGTGGAGCAATGATTCCAGATTTTGCATAAGCAGCTGTATTTGGACCATCCAACGTAATAACATCGGGTAATGTATCAGTTGTCAACGCTGCGTTTACTTTATCTTCATACCCTCCGCCGTTTCCACTACGTGGAATAAATTCAATTTTAGCTTTAACATTTTTAGATTCATACTTCTTGTTAAAAGCATCTACTCGTTTTTTATACACCTTACCTTCTTCACTATCGTCTGATACGTGTACCCACATTGTAACCATTTGTTTGCCGTCACTACTTACGCTTTTACCTTTACTACAACCTGCTACAGCAAGAATTAGTAATAAAGATATACCTACTAAAAACCATTTCTTCATACGTTCCAGTCCCCCTTATATCTCCTTATTCAAAACAAATATATAAAAGCGCTTTCAAGGAGTATTTTATGTCAACCGTTTACATATGTCAATCGGTTGACATGTTTTTTTTGAAATATCAAACTTTTCGCTCCTACCCTTAAAACGAAGGTATAATATATTAGAATATATGTATTATCAATATCTCGTTCATAATAAAAGTTAATGTATGTTCGATATATGCTAATGGTAATTAACCCCTAATTCTTGCACATGGTAGAGATATTTTCTACAATAAGTCCGTAACAGATAAGCTTTAATTAATTAAAACATTCCTCATAATAAACTATTTCACAATATGGAGCTTTTATTAATCAGGAAGTTGTAAGGCAATCAAAGGAGGAATGAATTTTAATTGTTATAAAGTATTTATCTAATGATAATAGGCTATTTTTCTAACCTAAACAAACATTTATTTTGTGACTAAAAAATATAAACGCTTATTTAAATAATAAAAAGAAAAAATCCTAATATAATATTTAAAAATGGTATTTAGCAGGATAGGAGGAAATAGAATGAAACCTAATATCCATGATGTAGCAAAGGTTGCAGGAGTTTCATCAACAACAGTTTCACGTGTCTTAAATAATCGAGGTTACATAAGTGAGAAAACAAAGGATAAAGTTTATAAAGCGATGGAAGAAATTAATTACTTCCCAAACGATTTAGCACGTTCTTTATTTCATAAAAAAACAAATTTAATAGGATTAATTATACCCAATTCAAGTAACCCGTTTTTTGGTGAGCTTGCCTTTCATATTGAAAGTATTTGTACTTCACTAGGTTATAAATTGTTGCTTTGTAACAGTTTAAACCGTATGGATAAAGAGGAAAAATACTTAGAAATGCTTATACGAAACCAGGTAGATGGGGTCATTGTTGTAACATACAACCGAGGAGTCCTAGATTATCATAAACAAAATTTACCTATCGTAGCAATTGATCATTATTTATCTGAAAAGATTCCTGTTGTAGGATCCGATAACTATGATGGAGGGAAAAAAGCTACAGAATTGTTAATAAAGAAACAGTGTGAAAATATCATTCATATTAATGGTCCACTCGATTTGGAAACACCAGCAAACTTAAGAAGAAAAGCGTATGAGGATGTTATGAAAGGACAAGGAAAATTACCAATTACATATGAAGTCTCTCCTCAAAAGAGCCGTGAGGAGGTAATCGTTAAGCTTTTTGATGACCATCCGGAAGTAGACGGTATTTTTGCAAGTGATGATCTAATTGCGGCTGCTGTCATAACAGAAGCTAGAAAAAGAGGGAAAGATATACCCACTCAATTAAAAGTGATTGGTTACGATGGAACGGAAACAGTAAAGGCTATACTACCAGAATTAACGACCATACAACAACCTATTGATTCTATTGCAAAGGTAGCAATAGACATTTTATCTAAAGAGATTGAGGGCGAATTCAACAACATAGAATTTGAAACATATCTGCCTGTTAAGCTTTTAGAGGATGGAACTACTTAAATAAATTCATAACATTTACAAAGGAAAAAGTTTTCTTTTTAAAGACCTGGAAGCAATTTATCCTTAATTTAGAGTGATTAAAATAACTCCTTTCCCCCAAAAGATTTCGAGCTTGGTTGTCTCAGAAAGGTTGAGGAATTAGGGCTGTATAAAGAATTTTGTACACCAGCAAAAGAATCCTTGTTAGATGCCTTCAGTATGGATTCTTTTGTCTGATTCTTTTAAGAAACAATATGTAAATTAAATGCAAGTTATAAGAAAAGAAGATGAAAAATTAGATTATTATTAAAATATGTTCTCTCCTTCTTAAATAAAGCAAACATCAATCAATTAGCTTCTACTCGCTTTTCTCTTTAGCTTAAATAGTTCATTTATAAAAATAAATAAACCTCCAAGTAATTTACTTTCTAGGTTAGTTTATTAAGCTCTTTCCTACTCTATTTTAATAAAAAAGGACTTCCAGAGTATTCGATTTCCAAGTACTTTTGTAAATAAACCCTAATTGTATTCCTTTATATAAACTTGAAATTGCCACGAACACGCATTTACATCAAAAATGTCAGCAAATAAGTCTAATTCTAAGCAATGAGTTATATATAATTTGTTTTCTAGTATAAAATTCTTTAGTTGAAGTATTTTTTCAGTTCGACTTTTATTTGTGTAGGATAGAGTTAAGTAGTTCCCTGCGGGGATGACAGAAAACAAATCTTTATTTTTAAGATAATCTTCTTTATCTACTAATTCAAAAATAAAGGTTGGTATTGGATGACCTGTTTCATCAATGTGATATAAAGTTCCACTTTCATAAATGCTCTTTATTTTATATCTCTCCATTAAACGCTCTAAGGTTGTATAATCTAATAAATCCGATGACTCTACTCCTTTAGTAGAAGGTGTAGTTACCAAGTAACGTTCTTGAAAATGCGTTACTTTAAAATCATCGTCATTCATTATATTGAATGAATCATCGATTTTTTTCTTGAGAATATCAATTTTGTTTTTGATTGAGTTTAGTTGACTTATTTGTGCAATGATATCCTTTTTCTTCTGTTCCATGAAATATAATAATTCTTCAGTATTTCCAGAAGAAAAAATTTTTCGCATTTCTTCAATACTTACATTTAATTGGCGCCCTGTCTTAATAATATCAATGTGGAAAAATTGTTCAGAAGAGTAATACCTATAGCCAGTACTTTCATTAATGTATGCAGGTATTAAAATTTTTTCTTTGTGATAATATCTTAAGGCCTTAATGGATAAATTCTTAAGCTTAGAAGTTTCCCCAATAGAATATAATTTATATCTTTTTTTCATATTACCCCTCGCATAAAAATTCTTAATTAATCATAGCTACTATAATACTGACAGATTTTAAATAAGAATGCCTCTAAAAAAGATAATGGTAAAAGTTCATTACATTTTATATTGTTATAACCTAACACAACCCAGTTAATAAATACCCTTAACTGGGTTGCTTCTATTTATCTCGTTAAATGAGATTGATAGGTAACTGTTTTAAACCACGAATTATAAAACTTTGTCGCCATTCTAATTCAGATAATTCAGCTGCAAGAGTAAGACTTGGATATTCCTCAAGCAAAACCTGAATAGCAATCTCTCCTTCTATTCGAGCTAGTGGTGCACCTAGACAATAGTGAATACCTTTACCAAATGCAAGATGTGGACTTTTCTCTTTTGTAATATCAAGAGTATTTGGATTCTCAAACGCTGCTGGATCATGATTGGCGGAGGCAAGTGAAACAATAACATGGTCTCCCTTCGCAACCTGCTGACCCATAAACATAAAACTTTCTTTTGCCCAACGGTCTGTACTAAATTCAACTGGCCCGTTAAAACGTAGTAATTCCTCAATAGCCTGTGCCACAAGGGAAGGGTCTGCTTTTAGCAACGCAAGTTGCTCTGGATGTGTAAGTAACGCTAGTAAACCGTTGGCAATGAGATTGACAGTCGTTTCATGTCCTGCCACGATAAGTAGCATAACAACTCCATATAATTCACTTACGGTCAGCCTTTCTCCTTCTTCCTCAGTTTGAATTAAGTAAGACATTAGATCTTCTCCAGGAGAAACACGCTTTTGTTCCGTCAACTTCCCCAAATAAGCCATAAATTCCATATTAACTTTGTCGTACTCAGAATCATCATTTATATCCACCAATGCAGTAGACCAACGCTGAAAATCAAGCTGATCTTCAGATGGAACGCCAAGTAATTCACAAATGACTCTAATTGGAATTGGAAACGCATAAGCATTGATAAAATCAACTGTTTCCTTGTTACTCATGAGCTTAGCTTGTTCTCTTGCAATTTCTTCAATGCGCCCTCTTAATTTCTCAATCCTTTTGGGTGTAAACCCACTTTGTACTAGGCTGCGTAAACGATGATGATCTGGTGGGTCAACAAAAAGCATACTTTGAGCGATTGGGGGTAAATTCTCATCTGTCATTTCATCAGGAAAGACGGTCCGCATATCTTTTATAAATCTATTATCTTTTAATACGGCTTCTGCTGCCTTATACGTAAAAGCCATCCATGTAGTGTGTCCTTCATTAAGCATCTTCACTTTTGCAAAAGGTTGGTGTGGACGAATTTTCTTATAATAATCATAAGGGTTTTGGTGGAACTGTTGTGAAAATAAATCAAGCGATTTTATATTCATAAGTATTGCCCTCCCTTTCTAAACTCCCTCGTACTAATAAGCTGCTTTGTTTCCGGTTAAACACTTTTCCAACCTCACGAAATAATACAATCTATATCCAAACACCCCTTCTTTTAATTTCTAACTTAATTTTAATGTCTACCCTAAGAGGAGAGTCAATCTTATTTTTTATGGAAGGGTCCGTTAGGTTAAATTTTGAGCTTTCTGTACAAAATTGGAAGGGATTCATTTTTTAGTGAAAGTTTCTTATTATTTAAATTCATAGTCCGTAAACATATGTTTTTATGGTAGGTGTATTAAGGAAAATGAATTCACGTTAATTTTATAGATCAGAAAAACCAGACTTAATAATAAAGATACAATTCAATTTTCCCCATTAATTCCCTCGATATAATACAAATATTATACAATATAAAAAGACTGATAATTTAGGGGGAAGATTATATGGGAAGACAAAATGGAACAATTAAGTGGTACAACTTTAATAGAGGATATGGTTTTATTACAACAGAAGATGAAACTGAGATTTTTGTTTCTTATCGCTCTATTGAAGGGAATGGTTATGCAGATCTGAGGGAAGGTCAAAAGGTTTCTTTTGACATAGAAACAGGTCAAAGGGGTCTAGAAGCAGTACGTGTACGGGTCCTACACTAATATCCTAAGATCATCTATTATTTAAAAGGCAACAGGTTATTCTGTTGCCTTATTTGGCCTTATAAAGTTATTCTGACCATTAGTCTAAAATAGGTAGCATACTGTTATAGCTTGTAGAAAAAATAAAAAGGAACCTCGACAATTGGCAAGCGAGGTCCCTTTTTACAGCTAATATTTGTCATGATGTAGAAATATTAGTAAATAAATAATAACATATTTTTTTATAAAGACTACATTTTTCTAATTAAGTATACTTCCCGAAAGGTTCTTCTGCTTGTTTGGTTCCTTTAAGAGACATTATGTTAACTAAATATCTATACCATATACAGCGTAAAAACAGAAAAAAACTACCTTCTCCCAAGTCAAAAAAGGTAGTTTTTTTCGTCACGTAATTAGAAGTTATTCATGATGATTTTATACATCTTGAGTAGTTTGCTCAAAATACTATTTATTATCCAGCAAGAGTATAAATTACTTTCTACTATTTATCCGAACTAAACAATCGGTAAAAAAGATAACAGCAAAGGGAACAATGCAAACAATGAAGATCTCACGAAAGATCATATAAACCTTATTATTCATTTATATTGAATCCACCTTTATATCTTTGAGTAAACTTTTTAGGGTTTCTTAAGTAGTAGAATGTTCGAATAAAGGGAAAGTATTCATATCAAATAAAACAACAGGGTTAATCATGCTGATATTCTTAGCATTCACTTCTCATAATGGTGATATGATAGGTTATTTGTCTTGGATGGCATAAAAAAAGCCAGTTCATTGAACAAACTGTAGCTTATTGTTCTTTATTGGATTAAAACTGTTGAGATAGACCTTTTCTTGAGCATACTTGAAATAATACCCCAGTTCATCTTGGTGGATTTTACGAGTAAAGAATCTTTCAAGTGTAGTGTTCTTAGCACAGCCAAAGAAGTAGTCCTCTGTATCAGTATAAAAGATGTCAATAGCGTAAATAGAAAAGTCATAAACATAGGGTAAGCTGTACACAGCAAACTTACTAGTAATCCCTTGCTCATACCTCTTGATGTGCTCTATCTTTTTCACAATCTTTCAACTCCCTTGACTAAAGATAACAAGTACTCTGGAGAGTGATTCATTGTTTTTATATAAAATAAAAAGATAGAACAACAAACAATGAAATTGTCCCTCCAAAGCAGAAAAAGAACAAAATATACTGCATATACAGTGTTTTATCATTAATCGACAGTATACCATGAGAACGATGTCCTATAACCTTTGATACATGTATGTATAGAAAATGAAACATCTTGTAGCACTACTGACACATTTTTGATAAAAAAAGGCATCATCTCATCATAAAATACGGCATATACAACCTAAAATAGAAAAGCTACTGTGCCTCAACAGTAGCTTTTCATTAAATAAAGTGGGTTGGAAATACCAATGTCGGAAGGTATTCAATTACATTTTGTTCCTGTTTTCTAAAAAATATACTAACAGCAAATGAAAAAACTATCCGATGGGAGTAGGATAGTTTTTTTGTGTAAAAAGAAAAAAGGATTTTCGCGCATGGAGTTTTCACGCTCCTATGTAGTTTGCTCAACATATAGAATGTTATTCATTATCGCAAGTACGCAATGATCTAAAAATGAATATGACATATCGTATATAAAGGTTAATTATTTTTTATACGTACAGAAACGTCCATTTTTAAGATTAAATAGACATTTTTTTATTGATTTTTCCTTCGTTTAAAAAGGTGTACCTTTTTGGGCTGTTTTATTGTCGACAAGTACAACGTTTTTCTACAAATTGTATAAATGATAAAACTACTTTCAATAAAATACGTTTAAATTTACTTCACACACGCCTTGTAAAGAGCCACCTCTCTTACATACTGAGTTATGAAAAAAACAATTCACAGAAGTGTTTTAAGTAAAAAAGAGGAAAAACTTGTATGTTTGTGGAAAATATTTTAATTGTTAGAAATTTTTAAATTAAAAGGGTATGGATGGGAAATGAATAAAAAGTTAAAGCTATTTTTAGGTAGCGTGATTTTAGCCACGGGTTTAAGCGCTTATAGTGCTTCTCCTGCATCTGCTGATTACTTTCGTGGTATATCAAGCACTACAAGTCAAGGAACCAATTCATTTATAAAATCAGGAAGTTATATACAATCTAAAGGGACATCAAGTGCTAATCGAATAATGGATCATATCTCAGTTCGTAACTATATTTATATACAAGGTAAGCTAGACGATGAAAATGTTGCTCAAAAATCCAAAGCATCATCCGTAAGTGTTCTTTCTGGTAAATATACGTTTGCTACAAAAACAGTATATAGAACGTATTCTTATCATCACTTTGAAAAAGGCACACAAGCCGCGGGTGGATATTCTAGTTCTGTTTACTATCCAAAATAATTAAAAGTGGAGTCCACTTTGTGGACTCCTTACATTTAAGGAGGTTCTATGAAAAAGTTACTTTTGCTTTTATTTTTTGCCATACTAACTATAGGGTGTTCAATGATATCAAAAGATGAGGAAAGTAAGGTTACAAATAGTAAAAAAGCTATAGAAGCGAATAGCAAGCCAGAAGTCCGACAAATGATTCTTACATCAAGTGATGAAACAGCTCAGAGTGATCAACACCGTTTATATATATTAAATAACACTTCTTTTACTCCTCATATTGAAGTTGATAACGATTTCCCTTGGCAAAATACATATCGTTTGTTCTTTTTTATCGATTATAAACAAGTTAATGTGACTAAATCAGGAAAAGTTCAACCTTATATTGAGGTAGATTTACAAGCTCGAAAAAAAATTAAATTTGATGATATAAGTATTAATAATCTTAAAGAAGGTAGACATGATTTTTTATTATTTTTAGTAAGAAACCCAAATAAACCTCTAAAGAAGGATGAATTTATTCCTACTGAGGCTCTACATCTTTCAAGAAGAAGTACCTTAATTGTTAAAAAAGATATACCTCCGCAACTTCACTTTTCGAAACTTGAAAATAAGATTCCAAATAGCAATGACTCAAAATCAATTCCTTTTATTTCGTATCAGCCTACAGAATCATTGCGAGAGGCGCTTGGTGTAATTGATAAAAGTAAATCAAATGAAGTGTGGCTTAATTTCCCTACACCAGTAATAAATAAAAACTATGCACTTATCGCCTTATTAAACGATAGGCAAATCAAATTAGAAATACCTTTCATTACGTCAAATACAAATGGTACCACAAGTGTACCTCTACCTGTTCAAGGTTTTAAACACAACGATAATTTAATTATAGGAGTAATTGAACGGCCATTTGAAAAGGGAGAAGACAATAAAGGATCTCTCTTAGAACCTTGGACACCTACTTATACCAATAAAATTACAATAAAATAGTCTTGTCTAAGAAAAGCAGTTGAAAATAACAATCGACTGCTTTTTTTATAGGTTCGAATTAAGTGTCCATTTTGATAAACATGATTTTTCATTTAGTTTTCCCTTTTTCTCTATAGTCTCATATAAAATCCTCGAATCTTCATTTACCTAGTAGGCTTTTTTCTTAAATTGTTCCTTCACAAAAGTGCAATTTCGTGTATGTTCACTTAAAACTGCCGTTAGTTTAAATACAGTTTTTTACCAAGCTAATTATGTGCTCGCTACTATCTCGTGTCTTTCTTTTTTTCATCCAAAGAAGCAAGTGCAGATTCACTAAATCCTTTAAAGATGAGCCATACTGCTAAAATCATTTCATTAGCTGCTACTGGTAGCGACAATATAGCACCCCAAACAGAAAGTTGAGAAAATACATCAAACATTTCTAACAGGCCTGCTATAAAAACAAGAGTTGCTCCAATCATACCTAAGATTGGTATAAATCTAGGCACAAGTTTAGATCTATAAAATATATAACTGTACATCATCGTATTTATACCTAGCATGATATTTGGTCCAAGTAAAAATGTCCAATCGTGTATTGCTTTTAATACAGTTCCTGAAGCTTGAAAAGAGGCAGTATCCTGAGTTCCTGTTGCTACAAATTCTTGACTTAAGGTCAACAAGGACAGTACGCTGATTACACCCACAGTAATAATTACTGCTTCAAGAAATCTGAAGCAAACATGCCAAAGAGCTATAGTCTCGTTATACTTTTTTAAAAATGGAAACATTATAGTCGAAGTACCAATGGCTGATGCCACAAGGATTAACTCCATAAGTGCTCCCACTATCACTTGGTTGGTATGTTCAGAACCTTTAGTAAGATAGTCGGGACTGTTTAAGATGGGGTCGTATAAAATGAGACCTATTATTGCCGTAACGGCTGCAAGTATAAACAGTACCCCCACCATTTTTGCTGCTTTTTTGTTTGAATTCACTTTTCATCCCCTCCTTTGATCATTCTTTTTTGAACTAAACTAATATCGTAATTACCTTGATGACAACAGCTATTTTCACGTTATCATTAAGTATGTTGTTTGCTATGATATTATGACTGTCAAAGTTTGTATAGAAGGTTTATAAAAAGACCAACTCCCTTGTAAGCTAGTCTTTTTATTAGGTTGCTATTTATCATCTTCTACATTAAATCTTAATTAATTATATAGAAAGACATATATTGCAAGGAATAGAAATAATTTTGTGGAATTATACATCGTTTGTAGATGGGTATTAATCGCTTACCCAACTGCTAAAGATAAATCTACTATTATTATAATTTTCTAATGAAAATTCCTATGCATCAGGTGGATAGCATGCGTGGCTATCATTGTATTTGGCGTAGGTGGGGCTCATACTGAAAGAAAGAATGAACTTTTTTAACTCTATATGATGTTACATAACGGTTAATACAATAAATACATTATTAATTTGTATGTATAAGAGATTACTAGATAGGGGATGATAGAAGTAAGAAACATAAATAAAGGAGGGAAAAATGTTGAAGGAATATAAACAGGTATTTTCCAATTTTATTGACGAAGACCGATTCGAACTACATTCATACCTTACTTATTTATTCAATCAATCTCAGGACAAAGATGTAATTCAGGTAGAAAATGAACATCTAACATAATAAATATACACATATCGTAGAGTGAAAGGGTAAATATATGAATAAAAAATAAGATAAGCGACCTTACTGTTCGCGTTAGGATAGATGAGTCGCTTATTATTGTTCGCATGTAAAGGTTTCAAAATAGTAGGTTAATTCTATTACATAAGACATTCTATGTAATACCTCGGAGCTGTTTACTTAATCGTAAGAGAGTTTCTTTATCTTTATTCTTTGAAGCTTGTTCCATCTGTACCAAAATTTCTGTTTTTCGAACGTCGCGTAGATTTTTCATTGACAAGAGTTGATTAAACGTGGCATTCATGTCTTATAACCCTCCTATCCTTGCGCAATCGTTTTTCTTTGTATTCCACACCAATCATTCTTTTTCCTTTAAAAGCTTTCCGTATTTAATAAAAAAACTCAGTCAAAAAAGACTGAGTTTCTGCTTATTATATGCTATTTACACCACTTTCTACCATAGCATGTTCCCAGCTAGGGAAAAAATAAAGTGCATTTTTCATTAGTTTTGGATGCGTTTGCTTTACTTTTTTCTTTTTTAGAGATTGTCCATTTGTTCCTAAGTACTGGATTTGGGCTTTGACTTCTTCGACCGTCATATCGGCTTGCATAAGATCACTCCCTTTATCAAGTTGGCTCTATTATTCCCTTCTTTTAGAGAGGCAAAACATATGCTTCTAGAATTAGCTTATATTTGATACAAATTATGAAGAATAACTACAACGAAGACTGTCCTTTATGTATCTTTCAACTGAAAGAGGTAATTCTAAGCCTGAGTTATTTTTTAAAAGAAATGGAGTTTCAACAAATGAATCACGTATTTTAATGAGTGTCGGAATTGAAAACTAATATTTAGCTAATTAAACAAAAGCACACAAGCTTTTCAAGACTTGTGTGCTTTTGTTTAACTACCTAGAATTCTAAGTATATAACATAACGTCTAAAAAGGTGTACCTTTTCGGACTGTGTACATTGGGCAGCCTTAATTAATCTAAAAAGTAATATAACAAATGGCTTCATAAAGGTTGGTAGTGAAATTTACTCTATTTCTGGAATATTATCTTATTCACCACACGTAAATACAAAAGCTGGTGGAATGTTCCAAAGTACTTTTTCTACGTCGATATTTACAAAGAAAGACTGAAAAAATTGTTGCTTGAGGCGTGTATATTGGAACGAAATAAATTTCCCATCACTACCTAACACTTCTCTTGTTACCTGCAATATTTTTTCCGAAGTCGCCAATGGCAAGCTGGTAAAGGGTAATCCTGATACAATATAGTCTACTTTGGTAATCTTATATTGCTGAACATATTTATCTGCATATTCAGCAGAGCCATGAATAATGTGTATATTTTTCATGGCTCCATATTTGCTTTTAAGGGTATGAAAAAATTGTTTGTTGTTCTCAATGATTAGTAAGACTGTTGCGCTATGTTTATTTTGAATGAGCTGTTCCGTAAAAACCCCTGTTCCTGGTCCATACTCAATAATACATTTTGCTTGTTCAAAATTAATAGGGGCTATCATGTGTTTAGCAAGTTGTCTAGAACTTGACATTAATGCTCCCACAGTTCGTGGATGCTTTATATATTCGTTTAAAAAATAAAATACATTCATAATTATCTTCCTCTCTCCTTGTGAGATACAGGTATACTATACCTAAATAAAATTAAGATGCGATTAAAAGAACGTAAAAGCTCTTACTGGTTTTCTAAAAATAAGAAATGTACTTGTAGAGCTTCTCTGTATCAGCTATGATCTTTTCACTATTAGCTAAGGATAAGTGAAGACAAAGTAGACCAATCATTAGTATTATGGAAAAAAATCACATAAACATCTTCGACTTTGTTGCTTCGTTGTTTAGTATAAAAAAGATATTATTGAGTTTAAACGGTAGGTAGACTGATAAATAATTAAGGCTTAAGGTGTAGAAGAATTATTATTATGTTCGTTAGAGTACACTCTTATGAATGAGAAAAAGCCCACCTTATTTAGGTAAGCTTTGAAAGGGTAATATCTATGAAAAAAATCATTAATTAGCTAGAACTAACAATAATTATTTTAATCTTTAATAATGAAAAAATGATGAAAAAATCAAACTGGAGATGATACGATAAACTGGACACTAAATTAAGAGAAAAAGGTGATTCGGTTCATGGGTAGAAAAGTTCCACAAAAAAGGGCTATCTCAAAGATAAGATAGCCTTTTTTGTGGAACTTGGTGATCTTAGATTAAATGACTTATGTAGATTAAGTTGTTCGTTTATTATTATACTACATCTTGTCTGACAAGTCGACATATTGCTGTGAGTTTTCTGAAAAATGAAGACAAGTAGTATCCTTTTCTACTTAAGTCGGGTAGGCAGGCACTCTCACGAGCGCCCGCCTCCCTAAGAACCGTACGTGACAGATTTCCCGTCATACGGCTCAAGCCTTCTTTTTATCCGAACAACTTATTTAATACATGGTACATGTACTAATTTAGCAAATTGACCTGTAGAAACCTCTAGGTTTCGCACTGTAATTTTCTCTCCATTTTGTAGAGTCTGCTTACACAATGCACAACGATATCCTTGTTTTCTTGCGAGTTTCATCCTATCGAATGTATTTTCATTATTAAAGACCTTACGGTCTCGTTTTTCCCAATACTCTCTTAGACTAGGATCATCTGGGCTGTTTTTATAAGCTACCATGACATGCCGTTCTATCTTAATCCAGGACATCTTTAACAATTGAATGTTAGTAAGTGGACATGTGAGAATCCATTTATTATTTCCACCGTGGTGGGGCTTCTTAAAATAACGCTTTGTAATCCATTTCCATGACTTTTTTTGGTGTAAATGTTTAAGGTGTTTGACTAATTTAGAGAAAATATAATTGTCCATATAGCTAAACGTCTGTTTGGATACGACATGTTTCCAATACTGCCCGTAACCTCTAATAATAGGGTTTAAGACACGTATAATTTCTTTTACTGGTCGTCCTCTCATCATTGTGAACGTATCTTTTATCTTGTTCTTAGCTTTTTGAATACTGTCTTTACTAGGTTTGATAAATAACTTCTTTCCTTGTCCTGTCTTGTATTGACGCAGCGAAAAGCCTAGAAAATCAAACCCGTCCTCAATGTGTGTAACTCTCGTTTTCTCTTGGCTAAGATTAATTCCTCGCTTTTGTAAGTACGGAGTGAGTTTCCCATACATGCCTTCAGCCTGTTCCTTTGTTTCTGTTACGATGACAAAGTCATCTGCATAGAGAACGCGTCCTATCTTACATTTTGGGTCGATTACGTACCCTCCATTTGGTTTGTATGTCTTTTTATAGACAATACCAATTTCTTCTTCCATACCGCATAAGGCGATATTAGCTAGAAGGGGAGATACCAAACCACCTTGAGGGGTTCCTTCTGTTGTCGTATGAAGCATGTCATGTTCTACGTATCCCATTTCAAGCCACCTTTTAATGAGAGTATTTCCTGGAAACATAGACGTCTGTTTCGTTATCCACTTATGATTAAGATGGTCAAAGCATCCTAGAAAGTCTCCCTCAAACACCCACTTTTTCTTGCTGTTGGTGTTAAGCTTATTAAAAAGGTTGCTTATCGCATCATGTGTGCTTCGTTTAGGACGAAAACCGTAGGAAGTAGGCTCAAACTTAACCTCCCATTGAGGTTCGAGTGCGTTTTTTACTACGTTTTGATAGACTCGATCTCTCATTGTCGGAATGCCCAAAGGTCTTAGCTTTCCGTTTTTCTTAGGGATAAATGTTCTTTTGGCTGGCTTTGGACGATGTCGAAAGACATTGTATTTAACTAGCTGTTGATAAAATTTTATACGTTCATTTGGTTTTGAGACCATGTAGCCATCTACACCAGGTGTACGCTTACCGTTGTTTTGTTGTGTTACTCTGCGAATAGAAAGCAGTAGATTTGTTTTACTCCGGAGGAGTAAACGTTGAAGTTTCCTTACTTTTCTTCGTTGTTTTTGTTGTTCGGCACGATAAATTCTTTGTCGTAACTTCATTACATATTTTTGTATAATACTCCAATCAATAGAGTACCAATCTTTATGCGAGACGTGCGCCGACGCTCGTAGAGAGGTATTCATAACAGCACGCTCCTTTTCGTTAGAAGATAGCCACAAATTTATTTTCGTGTTGAAGACCAATGAGAAGTGGGCGCTCTTTCGAGCCTGTCATTGTCCATAAAGACAACAGTATCCGTCCAGTTATACAGTATTCCTGCTTTCCTGTTCTCTTTCGAGATAACGGCTTTCGCTTTTTCTCATATCCCATACCCTCTGCCACATTGTTTGACTTTGCAGTCATCCTACTGCTTACGCAGATAACATAGGGCTTACCAAGTTCCACTTTTTACAGATACGATAGGGGTAGGCAGATTCTTTACTCCGGGTAAGATGCGGGACGCATTAGAGTAGCATTATGATTCTACTTTTCCTCTTACCAAGACCCAAGCGAGACTTATGCATTATCTTGAGTTAACCTTGACGAAGCTTACAAACCTTCACTTTCGTTTACCATACCTATCTTCTCCTAGCAGTGTTCTGGACCATGCATTTGTCCTCTGTTTCCGCATTTCCTCATGCAACCGACAGACTCGTTACCAAGCATGCCGTTTCGGATGGAGATCGTCTTTGCGTCTAGATGAGTAGCGTTAGCTACACTGTAAGAAAGCGACTTCTTGTCGCACCATAATTCATGTTCTAGGCACTAATTTAAAATTCATAGTAAAACAAGCAGATCCTTAATAATTGAGGACCTGCTTGTTTTAGTTTACATAAAGCTTATTTCATCGTGTACTTTTTTTAAAAAGATACACACTGTAAATCAATAGGAGTACTAATAAAAATAAAGCTATCCAATAAATGATCATTAGTCTGTTTGGAAAATAAGTAATAGCCTCGTATAAAAGAAAAGCAGTTATTAGAAAAAAACTAATAAAGCGACCCACATAACGTATTAAAAAACGAATAAACTCTGTCACTTGGTTTCCTCCTTAAAATAACACACTCTCTATTTTACCAAAAAATGTTACAAGTAATGTCGTATAATATGATTTTAGATTTACGGAATCACAATTATAGGTAGCAGATAAAATCCTAAAATCTAATTATTTAAATGAATTTTGATAATTAGGGGAAAATAAATATATCTTTAAAAAAAGAGGTATCTAATTATGCACTCAATCATCAAAAATTTAGATTTATCTGCAAGAGGAATTTGGTTTCCCATCTCTGTAGCTTTTCTATTATTATTATTTGCCCTTTTCATGCCTAAAAGAGAAATTAACTGGCTAGAATTTTATATTACTTTTGGAGTTGTAGGTTATGTAGCTTGGAATTCTGATACGGTAGTGGGGAGAATGTTAGACTGGGTGGATCTAGGTAACCCTAAAATTACGGGACTTGGTGAATTTGTGAGTTATAATTTTATTCCTACGTCACTTTCTGTTATCTATCTAAACTACTTCAAAAAAAACAACAAATGGACCCTTGTTCTTCTTTTCACCTTATTATCAACTCTAATTGAATGGCTAATGATACAAACAGGGTATTTAAAAATGAAAAATTGGAGCTTTTTTATTTTCTCTATAATTGCCTATTTGATTGTATTCAGTATTATTCTTCCTATTCACATAGAAGTTATAAAGAAAAACTTACTCCATAACAAATAAAATTCTTTATTTATGAGTAAATTACTCAAGATGCAATAGAGCACCATCTAACGACTATTGTTAATTCAACTTAAAGAAAAAGGCTATCTCTTTTGACTGGGAAGAGATGGTCTTTTTCTATTTTCAGACTGTATAGGCTATACAATCTTAGTTGACATAAAACGTATTATCGGAAATAAAAAGGCCTTTATAATTTACAAAGACCTTTGAGAAAATTGTTTAGTTAAGCTTAAAGAATGTAGGTTTATCAGAGATTCTCAAAAAATCTATTTACCTATTAAAAAAATTTTTTATAGCTTCTAGACGTATCCTATGCCCACAATCTTCACAAGTGTATTTCCCTTTCATATTCTCTTTAACTAGCTTATATTTCAATGTGCCTTCATATACTTTGAATTTTTTTCTGCAACTTATACAGATTACTTCATAATAAAAAATTTCAAATCCCTCCTCCTTCTTAAATTTAATATATGAAACAAGAGATTTATATTTGAAATTTGGGCAAACTATTCAAGATGTATAAAATCATCAAAACTAACTTCTAATTACGTCACGAAAAAACCTGCCTTTTTAACTGAGAAGAGGTAGGTTTTTTCTGTTTTCCAGCTGTATACGGTATACATATATAGTTAACATAATGTCTCTTTCCGGAACACAACAAGCGAAAGAACCCTTACGGGCGTAAGGGTTCCAACGATAGTGTGTTTCTGTTTTATGCAGCTTTTTAAACATCCTTAACATACCAACATTTTAGTAGGAGATGAATGGCCTTCGTTTTAATTACTTCGTATGCTATATATAACGAACAGAGGTATGAGAATATATATTTTATTAGTTAAAGTAACATTTTCAGTTTATAACCTGATTCTTTTCATCGTAGACCACAATTTTATAAGCATTACCTTTAGTTAACTTCTTCATCTTTTTGGACTGGAAAAGGACTTCTCCTTCTTTTTTTCTAATACGTTACTTAAATTGTTAAAATCTCGAACCACTTCCAGCATTGATAATTTCTTCGCTAATAATTTCCCTTTTTTTATGGATTTAGAAGCCTCCTCAAATAAATTCGCTTTTATTTGAGCATCTGCAAGGCAATACCAGTAATACCAGGCATCCAATTTTCTAATTTTATTTTTATAAAACTTTTCAATAATAGGATAATATGTAGAATATAATTCTTGATCATAAACTAGTTTTTCACCATTCCATTTTAATACATCTACAAGATAACTATCACCAATGTACATATGCCAAGTTGCAATACCAACCTTTTGGTTCCCTTTTACTAGATCTATTTTATGGTATGGTTCTTCTTCAATTTCTTTGAAGGATGTATCATCCCAATGAATAACTTTAAGGTGACTTCCTGCTGGTGCTCCAATTGTAACTCCCCATAAGTAGTCCTTCACACCATTCCCTGTAATATCAGCTAGTCCTGAAAAGTCTAAATCTACTCCTTGAACTTGGTCATTAAATAGCTTTCTCCAATTTCCATCCTTTTCTTTTTTTAATATCATTACTCCAAATTGAGAAGGAGAGGGTTGCTCTTTTGCTTTAATTTCATAGGTAATAATGATTTCCTTTTGTCCATCATGATTAAAGTCATAAAATTGAATTGGTTTTGCGGATGAAGGTCTGTCAGCTTTTATAAGGATTGCATTAGACGGCTTGAAATTTTCAACAATTTTCATTAGAGACGGGCCCTGAATTTGCTCTGCCCGAACAAGTATTGAAGAAAAATTCATCCCTCCAAAGATCAATAAAATAATTAGTGTCATTTTCATTGTAATATGCCACCTTTAAAAGATATTACAATTAGTGTTTCCAAAAGTATTACGTATATTATAGAGGCAGTTAAACACCACTATTTGGGTGTTTTTTGTAAATAAGGGTTAGGATCACATGCAATCTTAATTACCATAATCACCGTTATCGGAATTAATGACTTTTGTTACCTTTGGAACCATCCAATTATCTTGCATACTTAATTACGTACTCTTTTTTTAAATGATAAAATAGTTAAAACAACTTTTATAGAGAAGTTAAGCCTGGAGGACAGACTACAATGGATAATCTACACTTTCTAGGAGAGAAAATTTTAGAAAAAAAATACGAAATTGCACAAATGGTACACACGCACAGAATGGCTGACCTTAGAGAAGTAAAAGACATTAATCTTCCGGATGAAGAAATTATTGAATTGAGAGCAAACTTTATCAGCTATTTTGGACAGGCTATTAGTGGAAAACTCGATCAAAAAACAATGTTAGATCAAATAGTAAAATGGGGGAAGCAATCAGGAGAATTTGCATCAAGTTTAGGGGTTTCTCTTAGTGAGGCCTTAGAAGATACAACCTATTATCGAACATTCATATGGGAAATACTTAAAGAAGAAATAAAAAAGCAGAATATGTCTATAGATACAGTATTTGAATTAAGCTCAATAATCGATCCTTTATTAGATAAAGCTGTTTTTGCTTTTAGTTTAACTTATGTGAATATTCATCATGAAACATTAAAAAAAGCAAAGAGTGCTTTCCTTGAATTATCAGTACCTGTGGTTCCAATCACCAAAGGTATTGCTATTCTACCTCTCGTTGGAGAGGTAGATACGGAAAGAGCAACGCTTTTACTAGAAGAAACATTAAAGAAAGCAAATGAATTGAAATTATCACACATGCTATTCGACCTTTCTGGTGTGATGATCATAGATACCATGGTTGCTCATCAAATTTTTAAAATTGTAGAAGCGTTAGGTCTTCTTGGGGTAAAAGTGATATTAATTGGTATCCGGCCTGAAGTTGCTCAAACAATGATCCAACTTGGAATTGACTTTAGTAAAATAACTATAAAAGCAAATCTAGAACAAGCGCTTCTTGGTTTGAATTTAACCATAGATTCCTTAGAATAAATGTTTCTATCCAGTTTTCAGGACTAAATTTCTAAAGAACAAGCAAGAAACAACCATCTCTAATAGGTTCTTCTTTGTTCGATAAACAGAAACTACTTAACATAATGTACTTTACAGGAACTAAATATGAGAAAGAAAGCTCTTGTTACCCAATGCAAGAGCTTTTTCACTTTTGAACTCTTACTTTTTGAACTAATCATGTACAACTCACTGTACTTAATCTTTAGATATTTTTCTTACAATTCCAATTATCGATCTAATTACTAACGTTTTAAACATAACACTAATTAAATTATGATACCAACTCCATCCTCTTCTCCATTTAATCAATTACAGGAGATTATAAGAGAGGGAGGTTTATAAAAAATAGCAAATGAAACATGTATTTTTGCGTTTTGAATAATTTTACACATTCTGAAAAAAATATGATGAAAGGACCTAGGGAGGTTAGACATTTTGGATGATAAAAACCCAATAAGTGTTTCTGAAATCGGAACACTTTGGCTTACATATCAAGAAAAGTCAATGATTCTAAGAATTTTAGAATACTTCTTGGCAAAAGCAGATGACCAAGAAGCTAAGAATATTATGGGAGGCTTATGGCAAGAACTGCATTTTTATATCAAGGAAATAAAGCAGATTTTTGAGAATGAAGGAATTGCAGTTCCTATTGGATTCACAAGTGTAGATGTTAACTTAGATGCTCCCAACTTATACGACAATGGATTTGACATAATGTTTCTTCGTATTTTAAAAGAGGTTAGTATGGGTATGTACACAATAAATATGAATATGGCATATCGAAAGGATGTCATAACGATTTATGAAGGACTAACTACTGTCACTCATAAAATTTATAAATTGGCTACACTTTACTTACTTGAAAAAGGAATTCTCGCCCTTCCACCAAAATCGACAATGCCTAAAACAATTGAGTTTGTTAAGGATAAAAGCTATTTGAAGGGGTTTCAGCCTTTTAGCGACAAAAGACCTTTGAATTTCAATGAGTTAGGCATTCTTCACCACGGGATTGAGTGCAATAATGTCGGGATGCAGTTGATTACTGGTTTTGCACAATGTGCAGAGAATAAAGAGGTAAAAGGCTATTTTATTAAAGGAAAAGAACTTGCCAAGAAACAAATAAAGATTTATCAGGAAATTCTACTAGAAAGTGACGTTCAGTTCTCTGCGACTTCTGGAAGCACAGTAACTACTTCTACTGTTGCTCCATTTTCTGATAAACTCATGATGTTTTGCGTTTACCTCCTCAATGGATTTGGCATTGTTGGAAGTAGTTTTGGGACAATTTTTGGTTTAAGGAATGATGTATCCTTAAAAGCAGCCTTAATTGCCAAGGATATTTATTTCTACGCAGACGAAGGAATTAAACTAATGATTAAAAACAGATGGCTAGAGGAACCACCACAAATGGAAGATCGGGTTAACATAATAAAAAAGTAACTATCGAAGATTGAAATGAAAATTAATTTACTGGAATAAATTTAATCTTTAAATAAACAATAACCTTAGTGTTATATCTAACACTCAATTACAATATGGGGGGATATATTTTGGATATACTTATGAGCTTATTATCGGCATTAATTACTATAATCTGTAGAGTTACATTTTTAACAAAAAATATTAACACTTGGTTAGAATCATTGATAAAAATGCCCACTTTAACATAAGCATTCAATATTTATATATGTTATTCCATATTGTTGCAAAAAAGACAAGCTCAGTTAAGCTGCTCTTGTCTTTTTTAAAATTTTATTGCATTAACCTGCTCATATTAGTCCAATAAGAATTGCAAAGTGAATAATAAATATCTAGTTGAGCAAACTACTCAAGATACGTGAGATATCACTTTTAATGCCTTGATACGTTACTGAAAAAACTACCTTATCTCTCCTAAGTCTAAGGTAGTTTTTTCTATTTTTTTAATGAATACGATATACATCCGTAGTTAACATAATGGATCTTATCGGCAACCATAAACAAATAGCAGCTTAATTCAAGTTGCTATTTGTTATACATAATTTCCTTTTATTTGAACATTCTACTTAAGAAAAGCTAAAATATTCACTCTAATATATAAAGGTGGATTTATATAATGAATGGTAAAATTCATAAAGTCTTTCTTGCAATTTTCGGTGTTTCAGCTATTCTCTTTGCTATTCTCTTTATTACTGACTATTTAATTCAAATAACCCGTAGAAGTTAAATTACATATATTCTCTAATTACAAACGTATAATAAATAGCAACTTGAGTAAACTACACAAGACGCCGTGAGGCATCTACGGAAATCCTTTAGCAAAAGAGTGTAGAAAAGCTACTGATTAAGTCACAGTAGCTTTTTCACCTTTTATTTTTCACGTGGGCTTCTTAGATAGTTTCCTAAGTATGCTCCAATAGCTCCAATGAAAAATATAAGTATACATTGAACTAAAAGGCTTGAAGGAGAGACTAATTGAAAAATAAGGGCACTTAACCCTCCCCATAAAATAAATAACAATAAACTCTTTGCTGTAATCCTCATAATGTACCCCTTTTTAAAACCTTTTTAATTTATTAAACCACATAATTTATTTACTTGATATAACAGGAATTATAAGGAATCTTTTATGTTTTTAGGATGTATAAGATATACACCCGTAGTTAACATAATGAAAATTATAGTACTGAAAAAAGGATCTTCAATAAAGATCCTCTTAACTACTTATTTAAAGTAAAACAACAATCAGCTTAATAATACAGTGAGTTTAATGTAAATAAATAGTGTAATTCAATATAGGACAAGACCAATAATTAAGTGAAAAGTACTTACTGCTTGGATTGAGAACCACTTGTTTCCCTAATCGACTGTTCTACTAGATATTGAAACCCATAAATAAAAACTGAAAGGCCTACACATATAAAATACCATGTGACATGTTTCATTTTTTGAAATTTAAATATTCCAACTTTTTCCCAAATAGAGCCAAGAGGAAAAGCGTTAACTAAATCTAACATCATATTGGTAATCAAGTATTTTGGGAAATTTCCATATGTTAGTTTAAATATCCATAGTGTAGCTACATAATAAGGCCCTAGTATATACGAGAAATCAACAGAACCAGGAGAGAGAGGATTTTTATTTACCCACCATTTTTTCTTATTAGCTGTAAGACTAAACAAGCTTAAGAATAAATTAATAAAACTTGCGACAGGTAAAAATTTAAGAAATGATTTCTTCCCCATAAAAGGAACAGTTAACCAAGGAATTATTATCATAGCTAAAGAAAATCCCTTTTTCTTATTATATTTATACATAAAATACCTTCCTTAAATTATATTGTTAAACATATTATTACCTGTTCTTTTGAATTGATGAATTATTTATACGAATAACATATAAAAAATTGAACAAACTATCCACGACGTTCTGTAATGTCAGCTAACTATTGATTACCATTCATGAAACAGAAAAAACTACCTTCCTCCTAACCCTAAGGTAGTTTTTTCTGTTTTTAAGCTGTATAGGATATACAAAGTTAGTTAACATAAGGTCTCCTTTAGGAACCAAACTAATCTGAACCTTCTCACAAGGGGTTAGATTAGTTTGGGAATTTTTTATTTATTCTTAAATATTAATTATAATTTAAAGCACTTAAAAATAATGAAATGTTATAATCCCTTTCCTTTTGACACTTTATTGAACTAACTGGCAGGGTAATAAAATGCTTTTGGAGAAATATGGTTTGGTAAAGTATCACTAAAAAGGAAGGATGATTCTACATGATAGGAATAGAGAGTAAAAAACAGGAAATTTTAAAAGC
>Ga0268252_1000373_pt1 | contig 29880 bp, 22 predicted proteins | sample AgamicMgSfrz_FD_200244 | JGI IMG/M metagenome (GOLD analysis project Ga0268252, IMG submission 200244) | Agave microbial communities from Guanajuato, Mexico - Mg.Sf.rz (v2) (version 3) | ecosystem: Host-associated > Plants > Phyllosphere > Phylloplane/Leaf | place: Guanajuato, Mexico | collected... | reverse complement strand
TTAATTGTTTTACTGTTGATATTGATACAAAAGACCTTACTCCAGGGGAAATCGTACTTGCAGCAATGGACAAGCAGTTAGGAATGCCTACAGTTATTGTTGAAAGTGTGAAGGGATACCAGGCTTATTTTGTGTTGGAGAATCCATTATTTATTTCGAATAAGAATGATTTCCGGGGATTACGTAGCGCAAAAAGAATCAGTGAGAACATCAGAAAAGCTCTAAGCGATCTTTTACCTGGTGTTGATTTGACATGTAATGATTTTGGATTCTTCCGTATGCCAAACGAAGATAACATTGTATGGTTTGATGAAAACAGTACATGTAATTTATCTCATTTAATTGAATGGTCTAAAGATCAAGATATTGGTCATCGTAGAAGTTTATTTACAGTTATTTCGAATAAGCAAATTAAAACTACGCAAATTACTGAAGGATGGGTACAAAAGGTATTAGCATGCACACATATCAGAGGTCAAAAAGGTGTATTTGGACGTGATAATGCTGTATTTACGCTCGCGTTAGCATGCTATTCTTCAAGAATGACTCAAGACGAGGCGTATAATTTACTGGATGAATTTAATACAAACCTAAAAATCCCTTTGAAAAATTCAAGTATTCAAAAGGCTATTCGTAGTGCTTTTTCAGGTAAATATAAAGGCGCAAGTAAAGAGTACATCAATCAAATTTTAGAAATTTGGTCGGATAGAAAGGTAACATTTTCAAGTCTAGTACCATCACAGTATTGGTATAAACATAAGAAAGCACGCAAAGATCGTGTGCGTAGTCATTGGTATGAGTGGGAACACGACATCATTGACTTCTTAAACGTGCAAAAAAATACCGAAAAAGGATTCGTATATTTTACTCAAAAAGAAATATGTGAGGCGTTACAAATCCCAAGAAGTACGTTAAACAACGTGCTAAAGAAATCAAAACAAATATATATTCATGTGATGGGTAAAGGTAGTCAACGACGAACAGGACTGTCTACTTTGTTGATGCTTGTTAATAATGCTATTGGTCGTACAACAGAACAAAAAGAGTTATATTTGGAGTTTATTCAATCAATCGTCCCTGGAGCTGCAGAAGAGGAATTATATGGTCTATTCGAAAGGGATAACAGTGATTCTATCACACTAAATACGGGCTAATTGGGTGCTTTGTCCACTCTGCCAATACATATTTCAATTGTACTTGTTTTTTCTCTATGTATATCTTCCAGTATGTGAAATTATTTTGTGGCATTATATTTTATTTTATGATTATTATTTGAAACATGTATTTGCACTGGTGGGTGTTCTCTAGTTTTTTTTGACTTGATATTTAGTATTAGTTCAAATATTTTAAGGTTTTATTTAGTATATATGGCTTTATGGGAATTTACTAGTGTCTTGATTGTGTAGAGATTAGACTTATTATCAAGGAATAAAGCGGTTATGAGGTTACGTGTATTGGAGGAATAGGAGAAATTTGTTGTGTTTGAATTAAAATTTATATTACATAAAAATATCCAAATTAAAAATCTAAATAGTCTAATATTTTATATTGAAAAAAAATAGATAATTTAGTAAAATTATACTTGTAAGATATTTCAAAAAGGAGAGGGTATTATGACAAGCGCACAAGTTATTGCTGGTTGGAAAAATCCAGATATTAGAGCAATTCTTGGTATGTCTGGGGAACATCCTGCTGGATTATCATTTCAAGAACTATCTACCAATGAAATGGAAGATGTACATGGAAAAATTGATCCAAAGTTAGAATCTTTCAGTCTGTCATGCTTTATTTCAGAAAGACATCCTAGTTGGTGTCCTTAAGTTTACCTCTATTTGAGTAGAAAGAGGCTTACTCCTTTTTTTACTCAAATATTTTTTTGTCCTTTTTTAATAATATAATTATTAATTTAATTGAATGTGTTGTTCTTTATACTAATTTTAAAATGGGTTAAATCTTAAAAACTATTTTAATCCGTTTGTTGCTATATTAATTCCTAGGGTGGTTGTACATGTTGATAAAAAATACGGTAACTTTACATAATGGTATTGAAATGCCTGTATTGGGTTTAGGTGTTTATTTAATAGATAACAGCAATGCCAATCAGATTATCAAGACAGCTATACATAATGGATATAGAAGTATTGATACAGCTCCGATGTATGGGAATGAAGAAGGAATAGGAAAAGGTATAAAAGAATCAGGAATTGACAGAAAAGATTTGTTTATTACATCAAAGATTTGGAATAATGACAGCTATGATGAAACATTTAATACATTTGATCAAACCTTAAAAAAACTAGGACTAGATTATTTAGACTTATATTTAATTCATTGGCCAGGAAAAAATAAGTTTAAAAATACTTGGCGAGCATTAGAGGAACTGTATTTTCATCAAAAAGTAAAAGCAATCGGGGTTAGTAATTTTCATATTCATCACTTAAATGACTTAATAAGTATTGCTAATATAAAACCCATGGTAAATCAAGTTGAATTTCATCCTCGTTTGACTCAAAAATCATTGATTAATTATTGCAAACAAGAAAATATTCAATTAGAAGCTTGGTCTCCTCTTATGCAAGGAGATTTAATGACTAATAACACCTTGTTACAAATTTCTCATAAATATAATAAATCTGTCGCTCAAATAATTTTAAAATGGGACCTCCAACATGGAGTAGTAACTATTCCCAAAACTACAAACGAAAAAAGGTTAATTGAAAATATGAACATATTTGATTTTGAACTTTCTACTGAGGATATGAAAAAAATCGATAATCTTAATCAGGACAAACGATTAGGTCCAGATCCTGATATATCTATTTTTTAAACGCATATTGTTAAATCCATAATAGAAGGGCTGAAAAGATTTGTGTAAAACATTCACTTTGACAAATGGAATCAATGCATTGTCGTTAAAAGAAAGATATAATATATTAAAAAATAATTTTGAGGATATTGAAACTAATAAACATGCTTTAACCCAATGGCGTAATCGTACAAATCTTGTCTCAAATGATAATTTCGAGCTAATGATGTTACATAGGGGGTATGAAAAAAACTATTTCTCACAGGCCATTAAAGGTATTGATAAAGATAATCGTGAAATATTTTCAAAAGAATTATTATCCAGTGACTGGTTGGAAATTTATGAAAGTGCTATGGAACTATTAGATATAAATGACGTTGAATATGACGAGATTATGGAGTCATATTACATTATTAGACCTTTTCTCATGTTGGCGAAATTAACTTTAGAAAAGTTTTTCATAAAAAATGAAAAAGAGCTAGCTATATCTAAAGACATAATTCCAGATTTAATTAGACACTTATCAACTGAACTAATAATAATTTCACAAAAAAGTATAGTACTTGAATTAAATGTATCTAAATTAAAACAAGAACTAACAGGAAAAACCCCTCAAGATAGATATCATTCATTTTTTAAATTATATAAAAATAAAGAGCGCTTACACGAATTTTATAATGAATATGTGGAGTTGACTAGATTACTATGTACATCAACTAGTTTTTTTACAAAAAATATAATTAAATTATTTAAAGCCCTTCTTAAACATAGTACTGAAATTAATAGTAATTTCAAAATTAATGAAAGAGAGCAAATAGTACATATAAGTCTTGGACAAGGTGACACTCACCAGCAAGGACAAACTGTAATAAAATTAAAGTATTCGTCTGGGAAAGTTATTCTTTTTAAACCACGTAATTTAAAAACAACCAAAGTATACAATGAGTTTATTTATTGGTTAAATAGCAAAAAACAAGTATTACAAATGCCTACTTATAATGTACTTTATTTTCCAGAATATACATTTGAGGAGTTTATTAATAAAAAATCATGTAATACTGAACAAGAAATTAGAAATTACTATACAAGATATGGTCAGCTCATTGCTATTATGTATCTATTAAGAGGGAATGACTTCCATATGGAAAATCTCATTGCCAACGGGGAATTTCCATATATTGTGGATTTAGAAACAATTATTCAAAATCGAGTAAGTTACCGACTTCCAAATAACGCGTATTCTAAGGCTCGTGATAAAATGCTTGATTTAGTTAGTAGTACTTCCCTATTACCAGATAATTATCATATAGGCAAAGATGGAGCAATTGATATAAGTGCATTAAATGGAAGAGGTATAAAATTTCCTAAGCAGATTGAAGGCCCTGTAAATAAACAAACTGATGATTTAAAGTTTGATTTAATTGATGTTGAATTACCTGACGCTAATAATATTCCTGATATGCAAGGAAAAGGTGTCTCTTATAAAAAATATATAGATGCTATTGTAATCGGCTATAGAGAAACATGCAAATTGTTTTTGAAGTATAAAGAAGAATTAATAAACAAAGAAGATGGAATACTTAAGAAATTCGAAGGTATAAAAGTAAGGGTTATTTTACGACCAACAGCCCATTATAATAACATGTTGCAAAGTACTTATCACCCAGACTATATGAGAAATTCTTTGGATCGAGAAAGTGTTCTTGAAAATATATGGTCTCAACCATTTCTTTATAAAGAAGTTATAATAAGCGAATATGAAGATTTAATGGACAATGATATTCCAATTTTCTTCAATTATACAAACTCATGTGACTTAATTGATAGTAAGGGTAATGTTTACAAGAATTTCTTTAAAGAAACCGGTTTTAATAAAATGAAACAAAATCTTCTTAAAATGAATAGTGATGAAATCGAAAAACAAGTCTCTGTTATTTTGGTCAGTACAGGTAATTATAAACTTAAGCATCAGAGTAGTATATCTACAATCAAATTAAAGGATTCCTCTAACACTGTAACACCAGCCATTAATGATATGTTTATAACAAAAGCGGAAGAAATCGGAGAATTAATATTAGAATCTGCTATAAAGTCGGAGGATAATAAAACGATTTCTTGGCTTACAGTTAATGCTGATCCTATACAGACATGGAAAATTGAGAGGATTCCTGGAGATCTTTATGATGGATTAGCTGGATTAGTTGTATTCTATTATAACTTGTATAAATGTACAAAAAATATAAAATATAGGCACCTATGTGATGTATTAATCCAATCTGCAAAGGATAGATTAACTATTGCTGATTTAAATTATTCATGTATAGCAGGTAAGTCATCGTTACTCTATCCAATAATCCAGATTTCCAACGATGAAGGAGATACTCAATATAAAGAATATATTGATAATACTATCAATGAATTTTGTACTCATTTAAATGAAAATACCCCTTATGACTGGATACAAGGTTCGACAAGCTTTATTCAACTTATTATGAATCTCTATACTCAAACTAGAGATACTAAATATTTAAATACATCTGCACAAATTGGACATCATTTATTAAAAAAATTGAAAAAATCAAATGAAAAATTAATAGGAGGATTTGCACATGGTGCAAGCTCTATAGCGTATGTCTTAATGCGATTAGGTCATCTTAGTAAAAAAGAAGTTTTTATTGAAAACGCAATAGAACTTTTAAGATATGATCAATCGTTTTATCGTCAAGATAAAGGCGGCTGGTTAGACGCTCGAGATACAACCCCTACTTTCAAAAATTTTTGGTGTCATGGCTCTATTGGAATTGGATTAAGTAGAATTAAAATTAAAAACTTTTATAGTGACATTCAGATAGAGCAAGAAATTAATACTGCACTCGAAACTACTCTGAATAGTTATTATGCGGATGATGATACATTATGCCATGGGAATATGGGGAAAACAGAATTATTCTTAAGTATGTATCAGCAATCTAAGGAAAAAAAATATTTGGAATTAAGTAAAAATGTAGCATTAACTATTATTAAAACAGACGAATATCGATCACGATCTATCAAGGGATTTCCAGCAATAGGTTTATTTACTGGCTTATCAGGAATAGGTTATCAACTATTAAGAATATCTCATCCAGAAAAGGTTCCTTCAATCTTGACTCTCTCATAAACAAAAATTTAATTTTATTAAATTTCTCCCCCTTCTTCAAACGTCTTACAAAGACGTTTGATAGGGGGTTTTTTGAGAAACAACTAATAGCATGTTGTCTTAAATATTCACTCGATAAAATATAATATTATTATATTAACAAAAATTTTAATGGGGTTGATTGCTTGAATAATTTAAAAATAAGCAAAGCTGATATTATAACAGAATTAGAATTTGCAGCACAACAAAAGCGACTTTTTAGTTTATATGAAAAAGGAAACATAGAGGAAATACTATCTTTTGTGCAACATCTAGAAAGAGATTTTCCGGAAAAAACAGAAAATACAAGCTATTGGAAAGCGTCATTATATTTGACTCTACATAATAGTGGGGAAGCAATAGACACACTTTCTAATGCATTAAATAAAGGATTGTGGTGGAATCCTCAACTACTCAGTAATGACCCTTCATTTAGATCTCTACAAGAAAATAAAGAATTTAAAAACATCATAAATGAATGTCAGAAAATTTATGATGATAAAAAAATAAAAACAAAGTCTCATCTTAGTTATTATGGTAAAAATAACTCTAATATTGGAATTTTCGCTTTACATTGGGGAGGATCAAATGTAAAAGAATTTGCTCCATTTTGGTGTGATGAAGATATATTAAATAATTATTTTATGGGATTTCCACAATCGTCTCAATTATATAGTCATAATGCATTTGATTGGCGTAATAGAGAGATTGCAATAAAAGATATTACTACTGAATTTAATAAGTTTAAGAAAAAATTCCATTCAAACAAATTAATTTTGGCTGGGGCATCTCAAGGCGGAGCACTAGCTATTGAATTAAGCCTCCAACAGAATATCAAAAATAATGGATTTATTGCTATTGCGCCTGAAATATCCGATATTTCTTCAGTGAATAAAATATTGAGTGAGCAAAATAATATATCCATTAAAGGGTGTATTATTATAAGTGATAACAATCCATTCTTTAATAATGCATATGAGCTAGTGCAGGTATTAAAAAATCATGGAGTGCAGTGTAAACTGATTAGCAATAAAGAAAAGGGTCCATTTTTCCCAGAAAACTTCCCTACATTGCTACCTGAATTAGTTGATTATATAAATCAGACTCTCCCTATCAATTAGATGTTTTACTTGTCTGATGCTTATCGACTCCTTTTTTCAATTCTGCAATTGCCATCGGATATGCTGGATTCTTGTCTACTGTGATAAGGTGAGGCTTAGAAACTTGAAAAGGCTGCAAAAATCTTTTGAAAAAATGCTTTGCAGCCTTTTGATTTCTTGCTTTATGTAAATAAAAATCAATTGTATTTTCTTTGGGATTTATAGCAAGGTATAAATGCATCCATTGTCCCTTTACTTTAATCTACGTTTCGTCCACTCTGCATGTCATTCGTTTATTCAACTTAAGACCATATGGATGTACCAAACGCATGATAGTTGTGTGAGCCATGGATAAGCCTCGTTCCTCCATCATTTCTACCAGCTTAGGTGGTACTTCAGATTCCAACAAACAGTTAACAAGATGATATCTAGTCGATAATGCTTCCGTTCGAACAAATTTTTCTTTTTCATACTGATTTACATCTTTTTTAGAGTACTAATATCAGTACGTTCAAGATTGTGAGAGTACTTGAAGATATTTTCAAATCATTGCACCAGAGATCTATTTATTAATGTTATTCAAAATAATATTACAATTAATTTTATTTATATAATTTTGAAAAAAGTGTAAATGAAAATTCGGATATAATGATATAATCTATGTAGTTTAAATTTTGTATTTTTAATATTAAAATTTAAAATTACAATAGGGAGGTAATTTTTTATGAAAAAATTATTAGTAGTAATTTCAATCTTTTTTTGTGTAATATGTTTTGGAATGCCCAATAACATTAAAGCGGATTTACCTATTACAACTCAAGCCGATGAGGTAGATAAAGCTTTAAATGAGATATCTGCTTACGTTAATGTTAATGAAAATTCAATTGTTAGTATTAATGAAAAAGAAGCCCTTAAAGATGGAATAAGTCAAAAATCTGTTGATATATCCAAACGCTTTTTTAATGAACAAAATCGTTTAATAGAGGCAGTACAAGCTGGTGAAAGTTTAGAAGATATTAAGATTGATAAAGTTATGTTAAAAGAATTCGAAGATTACTTTATAATGATTGCTAAAGGAAAGACGAAGAAACAGACAAATTCGAACATTATGAGAGCTATTGGTGGCTGTAATGGTGATAAAAATAAACCACATTTATGTCCACCTAGAGAAGTTAAACTTGAAAATGTATCGTTAGAAGTTGCTCAAAGATGGTTATTAGATCAAGGTTTCCATAGAACATCATCATACGCTGGTGGAGGGAAGACTTCTGATCCTGCACTTGATTTTACTAAATGTGTTTCAGCAAATAGTTGTGTGAAGTGTGCCTTTAGGGATCAGGCAGTTATTTCAGAAGATGGTAAGGGACAATATAAAGTCACTATTCAAGCCTCAGAACCTAATCCAGAGGTATTAGAATATGTATGGCCAAGTGTCACATGGGGGTTTTATGTAAAGTGGTGGCATGACAATTATTGTTAAATAAATGAAATATTTTTATAGATAGAACATATCTTGAGTTTGTTTTGAATTAATTTTTTAAAGCAAGCTCTTTTTTTATAAAAGAGGTCATCTATAAGTATCTAGGTGCTCTCAAAAACGTTTCACAAAAATCTATACATTTATCTATATGGATTGAATTTGAATACATTACAAGCGAATCTAAGCGCTACAAAAGATGGAAATACTTAATTGAATATTATTGAACTATCTAAAAATTAGAGATTTGTTAGGAATATTGTCAGTTTTTATCCGAGTAATAATTGAGAAACTATTACATTACTAGAATTGGAAAAATTAAATGAATTTCAACAACCAAATAAGTTTGCGGAAAGGTCAAAAATGAAGGGTGCTGCATAGAAATTATTGAAGATATACGTTTCTATTCAGATATTGATTCTCCTATAGATTATGCGGAATCTATTATCATTCGTTTTTTTCATGTATGTGTATTAAAATCTTTAAAAAGGGGATATATAGTGTATAAAAAATACCCCGTATGTAATATAGATAATCATCTAGTACATATGAGGTATTTTTATTAAAAAATCTATTCTTTATAATTTGAAGCCTTTTGTTTCTCGTTTATCAATTCTAAAGAAATTTGAAGGATTTGATGGTTTTCCATTTTTATAATTTTCCATCTATAACCCTTATAATCTACCGGTTTATGTATATCTTCAGATAACATATATTGTACTTGCATCCAGCCACCTATGGTGTCAACATTGTTTGGATTATCAAATTCTAATCCAAATTGAGCCTCTAAATCACTTAAAAGAACTCTACCATTAATTATGTATTTACCTTCAGTTTTTTCCATGATATCAGAAATCTCATCCTCATCAAATTCATCACGGATTTCCCCTACAATTTCTTCCAGGATATCTTCTAGTGAAATAATACCAGCTGTTCCCCCATATTCATCCATTACTAATGCAATATGGACACGCTTCTTTTGCATTTTTAATAATACATCTTGTAAGGGGGAGGCTTCATAAACAAAAAGAATTTCATGGATATAATCTTTAAGTATGGTATGTCGTCCTAATGCAATATTTGTTACCATTTCTTTTGCATTTAAAACTCCAATTACATCATCCTTATCGCCATCTGCAGTAACAGGATAGCGAGTAAAGTTATTTTTATCAATAATATTTAAAACCTCATCATTCTCCATATTGTTATCTAAAAATACCACTTGAGTTCTAGGAAGCATTATATCTTTTACTACACGTTGATCAAAAGAAAAGATATTCTGCATTAAGGATAGTTCTGTTTCGTTTATTTCACCACTTTGATAACTTTGGTTCATAATAAGCTTTAGTTCTTCCTCAGAATGAGCTTGTTCATGACTGGCAGGTTTAACACCAAAAACTTGAAGTAAAACACGTGCAGAGCCATTAAGCAACCAGATAAGTGGAAATAAAATCTTTCCAAATATTACGAGTATAGGTCCTATTAATAATGTCACCTTTTCTGCGTATTGAATGGCTAACGTCTTTGGAGCAAGTTCTCCAACTACTACATGCAGAAAGGTCATTATTGATAGAGCGAGGACATATGAAACTACAGTAGATACTGCACTAGAGATTCCCAAATCTTGAAAGAGTGGATGTAACATTCTTTCAACTGTAGGTTCTCCAAGAGTACCTAAGCCTAAAGCAGTTACAGTGATACCTAGTTGGCAGGCTGATAGATAGTAATCTAAATCATTGACGATTTTTTTTACTGCTAATGCTTTTTTATTACCTTCTGATATTAACTGATCAATTCGAGTCATCCGAACTTTAACAACAGCAAATTCAGCACCTACAAAAAAAGCAGTTAATACAATTAAAATCGTTACAAGTATTAAGTTAGTAATTATGGTTATGTCCAATTAGTTCCCTCATACAGAGGGATTCACCTCCAGGATAATAGTATTATTCGTATAATAATTTTAAGAACATAGTATACCTCTAAATAGAGGGACAATAATTATTCTAACTTAATAACTTCGTAGCACCACCTTTGCAAGATGCTTTTCCCCCCTTATATATTTATAAAATATCATAGGATAGATTACCTGTACATCATAAAGGATTTAGGCATATTAGGAACTTCTATTTCCCCTCTCTTATATTTTTAAATATTATTCATTTGGATAAATTAATTTAAGGGTTATAAATTAGGAGATTTGTTTTTTTATAATTAGCATATGATAAAAAGTATATTGGAATCCCTTGCTCATAAAACTAAAGAAATATTTTCTTTTCAATTAGTTTTTTTAGAATTTTGTTTTAAATTATTTTTTAAGATATTTAAAGTGTCGAAATCGTAATAAAATTTACCATGAACGTATAAAATATTTACAAATCCAAACTTTTCTTTGACTTTTTGAAAAATAAGATTTGCTGCTCCAGAGTTTCTTAAATCAGATTCTATTAATAATAATCGTTCTTTTTTAAATTCTAAATTCTCTATAGCAGCTTTTAATTTTTTTCGATCTAAATCAACTAGCACTATATTTGCTCCTCTACGATAGGTGAACGTAGCTACTTTTAAACTAGTTGGCTGCGTCGCTTCAGTAATAATAATGGTTTTACCTATTAACAAAGTTTTATTCATAATAGATTCTCTCCTTTTAGTTGGTTCAATTATTCTCAACAGTATAAATTACTGAATAATGAATCTATTCTTTCGGTAGAGGTGCTTTATTTAATGGTGGGGGACAGTAAATAATAAGAAAATAATAAATATAATTCCTGATAATTTATCTTTATTTGGAAATAAAATGATATATCGTAATTTTTAGCTAATTTATCTTTTTTAAAATCAAACTATATATAATTATATTCCATATTTACACTTAATTGTATTTCTTTTGCTAAATTAAGTATAATACTATGTTCTTGATTTCAAATTCTATTTTGGATACATAATATTATTGCTTTGTAGGGTGGTCTATTTATAATATATCAATTTTTAGATTTCTTAGTTATTAAAGTTTCATACCATTAATTCACTTATAAATGAATTAATGGTATGATTTTTAGAATTAGACATTGTTAGAGAACTACACAAAAAAACTCGAATAATGGTTTTAAATCCGCTATTCGAGTTTTTTCCTTTACTTTTTAATTCGAATCACCTTGATAGGGCCTTATATACATTAAGATGTCCATTTCCGAAGTAAATCTTTTCATTAGAATTAGAAAAATCTATACCATATGTCATTAAATGATTCACCGTTTGCTCAGGAGCTCTTTTTCCATACTTATCTATAATAAGTGCTAATGCAGCTGAAACTTTTGGTGCTGCAGACGACGTACCAGCTGTGTAAAAGTATCCTTGATTATTACTAGTACTTAATATATTTTCTTTCATATATAAACCTTGTTGATTCCAGGCTTCAGGACCATACTCTTTTAAAAGTTTAAAATCTCCACCTGGAGCTGTTATATCAATAAAATTATATCCGAAATTAGAAAAAGTTGATAATTTTTTATCAGGGCCTGTTGAAGAGACTGTAACCACTCCAGGTAAAGAAGCAGGGACCTGTATCGATTTACCTAAAAACGTTACATTTTTAGAATCTGGTAAACTTAATAAATATTCTTCTACTTTTTTAGTATCGTTAACATCTAATCCTTCATTTCCAGAGGATGAAACAACAATAGAGCCTTTGTTTCTAGCGTATTTAATGGCCCTTTCATAGGCTAAGATATCTACTAATTCATTTTCTACCTTTACTGTTTTACCTGTTTCTGGGTCTTTGTGTATAATTGATCCTGTACTTTTAAAACCACTTAGACTCATTGATATTACATCGGTACCATCTTTTGCGGCTTCTACTATTGCTTTTGTAACCCAAATGCTCTGTCCACTAGATTTTCCAAACACTCTATATGAGCGAATTCCAACATTAGGTGCTACCCCTTTTATTCTGCCATTAGCAGCAACTAATCCTGCAACATGAGTACCATGTCCCATTTTATCAGTAATATCATTAATATCTCCTGTTTCATTATTTTCTTTTCCTTTATATCCCCCCGCTGGGACTAGATTTTTGGAACCAGGTAGTATATTAGGCTGTAGATCAGGATGTTTTAAATCTATACCAGAATCAATAATACCAACAACAACATTATGGGAGCCTTTAGAGAGGTTGAAACTTTTTCCATTTTCTGTGACCTGTTTTACATCCCATTGATAGTCCCACAAACTATTTGAAGTAGAAGGAGTAGCATATACACGTTGCATACCATTTGATATTTCAGAGTGTAAAGGCATTCCCACATATAACTCTTTTTTATTTTTTTCTAAATTAGGAATTTCATCACTTTTTGCTTTTACTTTAAAAAAGCCTATCTCAGGCACAGAATAGGTTACTTGTAAGTTATGCTTTTTTATTAATTGTTGAAAGTCTTCAGTCTTATTTTCATCTCTTAATAAAATGGAGTATTCATTTTCGGAAGATTCAGCATAAATATAATTAGGTATACAAAATAAAACAAATAACATTGAGATTATTACAAGTATCTCTTTTTTTAGTTTTTTCATCATTATCCCCCTATAACATAATAAAAAATATACATTTTTTAAAAAAATATATAAAATCTGTATATCAAATATACATAATATTCTTAATAAAAATCAAGTAGTGGATCATTGATTTACAAATAAAACATGTAATAGTATATTAATGTGCTTAATATTTAAAATATATCGAAAGAGTGGAAGGGAAAATGAAAAAAGAACAATTACTACTGGTTGAAGATGATAGGGATTTAAATCATCTAGTCAAAGAATTTTTGGAAAAAGAAGGATTTAATGTAACTAGTGTATTTGATGGCCAAGAAGCTATCAAAGAAATATCTACTACAAAATATGACCTTCTCATTTTAGATATAATGATCCCAATTATAGATGGTTTAACAGTATTAAAAAAATTACGCAGTAATAGTTATATTCCTGTAATAATTTTATCTGCTAAAGATGCAGATACTGATAAAATTATAGGATTGGGGTTGGGAGCTGATGACTATGTAACGAAACCTTTTAATATAGATATTTTACTAGCAAGAATAAAGGCGCAATTACGAAGAAATAGTTATATGGAAGAGTATAAACTCGATAATAAAAAGGTATTCAAACATGGAAAGCTTCATCTGAATCTTGAAAATTATAAAATATATGTGGATGGACAAGAAACAAATTTAACTAATAAGGAGTTTGAACTTTTAAAATTACTTATGCTACATCCAAATAAGGTATATACAAAATCTCAAATTTATCAGGAGGTTTGGAGAGAAGAATATATGCAGGATGAGAGTACAGTTCAAGTTCATATAAGAAGATTACGAAAAAAAATAGAAGCGGATCCAGCTAATCCAGTATACATAAAAACAATTTGGGGAATAGGATATAAATTAGGTGAAATATCATGATTGTTAATTTTTCATTCGGAATGTTATTTATTCTTCTAGCAATAGGTAGTTTTCTTATGAATTTATATTTTATATATCAACAGCAACATTTGAGAAATATAAATGAAGTCATGGATGACATACGTAAAGGCAATTATAGTAGAAGATTTAAATGTAGATGTTGGAGTCGTAGTATTATTGAATTAAATAATAATTTAAATTATTTAATGAATGATTTTCAACAAAAAATTAATCGCTTAAATGATTTAGAAAGAGATCAAAAGGAATTTATAGTAAATATCGCACATGATTTAAGAACACCAATCTCATCAATTCTAGCTTATACTCAAGTTTTGAAAAAAAATGATTTTTCAGATGAAAAAACGAATAGATATATAGCAGTTATTTGGAAAAAAGGTAATGAATTAGTAGAACTAATTGAAAACTTTTTTGAACTTAATAAATTAGAGAATAAATTAGTACAGTTGAAATATGAAAAAATTAATATGTCTAGATTGATAGAAGAGGAATTAATATCGTTTTACCAAGAATTTTTAGAAGAAAATATTCAACCAAACATCACTATGCCAGAAGAGGATATCTTTATCCTTGGTGATAATCTAGCAATTAGACGAATCATTAGTAACTTGATTGCTAATTCTTTAAAGTATGGAAAAGAAGGAAAATATTTTGGGATAGAATTAAAAAGAACAGAGGATAGAGTTTGGATTCGAATTTTAGATCGCGGTCCTGGAATCAAGGAGTCGCAGATTCCTTATATCTTTGACAAATTATATACATGTGAACAATCTAGAAATAAATCAAAAAGAGGTAATGGTTTGGGGCTAACTATAGTTAAATTGTTAGTAGAATTACATAATGGTAAAATTTTTGTTTCAAGTACTCCTTATAAAGAGACTACTTTTTCATTGTATATTCCTTTTAAAAGTTAAGCTTTTTTTCAGGTTTATGTATCAAAAATGTAACATGAATATATTATTATTATTACATAAAAATATTAAGTAGGTGAATTTATGGAATATGTTCTCCAAACAAAAGGACTAACCAAAAGGTACAAGGGGTATAACGCTGTAGATAACATTGATATACACATAAAAAAAGGAGAAATTTATGGCTTTTTAGGTCAAAATGGTGCCGGAAAAACTACTACTCTAAGATTGCTAACTGGGTTGGTTAAACCAACATCAGGTGAAATTGAATTATTTGGAAACCCATTACAGAAAAATAAGACAAAAATATTTGAACGTATAGGATCAACAATTGAATATCCAGGTTTTTATAATAATCTTACTGTTATAGAAGTATTACAAATCCACCTTTATTTAATGGGTATTCATGAAAAAAAAATAATTGGTGAAATTATAAATAAGGTAGGATTAACTACGGTTAAGAATAAAAAAGTAGCAGAGTTATCTTTAGGAATGAAACAACGCTTAGGCATAGCTCGTGCTTTATCTCATCAACCTGAATTACTCATTTTAGATGAACCAATGAATGGATTAGATCCTGCTGGTATTAAAGAAATTCGTAATTTAATCTATCACTTAGCTATCGATAATAATATGACTGTACTTATGTCCAGTCATATACTAAGTGAAGTACAGCAAATAGCAACCAAAATAGGAATTATTTCAAAGGGGAAACTCATTGAAGAAATTACTAAAGAAGAATTAGATAAAAAGAATCAACAATATATTAATTTAAAAGTTGATGACAATTTAAAAGCAATTCGAATTTTAGAAGAAAAATTGCTAATAAAAGAATTTAAAGTATTTGACAATGAAACTATAAGGATATATGAAAAGACAAATGATGTTTCTTCAATTAATAGAAAGTTGATTGAAGAAGGTGTGGAAATTCAATCATCTAATGTTACTGGTGCTTCTCTAGAAGAATATTTTCTTCAAAAAACAGGAGGTGAATTTAATGTTTAGGGTACTTTATGTAGAATTAATGAAATTAAAGCGTACAAGAATTCTGTGGCTTTGTGTAGTTGGAGCGTACTTACCTTTAATGATTAATTATTTTGGAGCAAAACAAGGTAATTTTGATTGGCCAAAATTCTACTTTTTTAATTGGAATATGCTTTATTTGTTAGGTCCAGTACTATTTTCAACATTTGCTAGTAATCTAATTATTAGAGAATACCAAGAAAAAACCATTAATAATTTATTTTTATATCCTTATAGCAGACTTCAATTTTTTATAGGTAAATTTCTGATTTGTTTATTTATGATTTTAGCAACTATGATTTTATCTTTTGTAGGGGTTTTAATTGCAGGACAAACAGTAATAGGTCAAGAAATTGGCGCTGATATGATATTGCAATTTTTTATAGTTTGTATAGCAACCTCGTTATTACAATGGTTGTTAGTATCTATCTCAGTTTTTGCAAGCATATGTACAAAATCATATATTGCACCAGTTATAATTGGCATCTGTTTAACAATTGTAGGTATGATGGTTATGTCTACAGAATATGCAGCGTACTTTCCATACAGTAGTATTTCAATTATTATATCAAAAATTCCAGCATTACTCTCTGGAGAAATTATTAATCAATTAGATATGAAAAATGTTATTATTTCCATACTAAGTATTTCAATCACAGGTTTTATTTTTATATTTTTATCTGCCTGGAGTTACATGAAAAATGATATACACAACTAATTAAAGGGGTTGGATTAGAATGGAGAAAAGTTGTAAAAAATGTGGTTGTAAAGAAGTAGAAGTAAATAAAATCGCTATGACGGGTACTGGTGTTAGTAGGTATTTAAATGTTCAACATAATCAATTTAAAGCCGTTTCTTGTAAGAAATGTGGTTATACAGAAATGTATAAAATAAACAGTTCAAATGCTGAAAATATAGTAGATTTATTTTTTGGTTGATAATAAATTAATTACATACTAATATATTGATTTTCGTTTAGTGAATAAGTTAAATTGAAGATTTATTGTAGAGAGATTTTTAATTAAAAAGTGTCATTCTTTCTAATATGAATCTATATAGAAAGAATGACACCTTTTTATAATTGTAGGGTTAAAATAGATGGAACTTCCGGATTTACAAGTCTTAAGAATCCATAGCCAATTCCTGAAATCCCCATCATGAAACCAGGTGTTTCAATTTTTTGTGGAAGACCTGTTAACCATCCATGAGTTAATACATTTTTTAATATTTGAGTTCCTAATCGATGTGCAGTATCTTTTAAGTAATTCATTTCAGGTAAATCAGATGCTAATAATAATAGCTCTAAGTTACCTAAATCTCCATGGCATAAGGAATGATTATCTCCAAATCCTCTATTAATGGTGGTGTTTACTGCTATTTTGATATCTTTTAATATGGTTTCATTTTTATATAACTGATAAATCATATAACGACTTAGACCAATCCCAGCAGCTCCATGACACCAATTGACTGTATTGTATTCTTTATCCAAAGCATTGCTTCTTAAATCTTTCCAATTTCCTTCATCTGGAATATAAAGGGTTTGTTCATATTCTAATCCTCTTATTGCTGTATTGTAAAATACATCATTTTTAGTTATCTTTGCTAAATCTAAGAGGGCCCATGCAATACCTGCATTACCGTGAGATATTCCAGCTAATGGAGTTAAGCTATGGTTATAGATCCATCCAATTCCCTTTGGCATTTCTTTATAATGAGATGTTAAATGATGTCCACATTTCACTGCTATTTCAAGAGCTTGCTGATTATTTGTTAGCTTATAAAGTTGTAAACATACAATTAATGTCCCAGCACTGCCGCCCATAAGATCAAAGATTTGATCTTGTTCTATCATAGATTCCATTATTGCCAAATGAGAAAGGCTTTTTTCTAAAAGGAGATCATCATCCCATAATTTAGCTAAGTGTGCTAATACATAAGAAACAGAACCATGCCCATAGAAGGCTGAAATACCTAAAGAATTGTTGTCTTTTTCTAATAGTTTATATGCTGTTTCTAAAGAAGATTTTGCAAGCTGTTTAAAATTATCATCACCAGTTTCATTAGCTAAATATGCCATAAATAAAGAAATGCCTAGAACACCATCATATAATCCTACATCAAGTGGTGCCATTGTTAATTTATCCTCTACATCAGCACCTATTCCAATCCAAGTAGCATCTAATCCGTTGTCTCCAACAAAAGCGCATTTCTGTAAATGTTTACCTATTTTTATTGCTTCGTTCAAGAAATCTTCTTTAGTAGCAATATAGTTAGGCATTCTATTTTCTTCCTGGCTTTGTTCTACATTACTTATGTTTGCGTTCCATGTTTGATCAGTTAAAGTAACTAGAGACATACGCATGTATTTTAATTGTTTTTCTAAATCTTTATTTGTTAAATCATTTAATTTTTCTAACGATTTTTCGAAGTTATTTTTCTCATAAAAATTTTTAATTTCATTGCCTTTACTATCCCAAATGCTTGTCGAGTTTACTTTACTTGTGAAATACGGAACATCATCAATTAGTAAATCTTTGCATTCGGAAGGAATAATTTTTTTATATATTGGAAAATAGGAAGAAATCTGCCAAAAGTATTCAAACAAACGAACCCTTTGAATACCATCTTGTAAATATCTTGGATGATGACCAACATCTATAAAAGTAGCGTATGTTTGAGTCGCTCTAGGAATAATTCGAATAGGGTTTTCCTTAAATTGATAAAGTGGACCATTGTTCGATTGTAATTCTTCTTTGTTATCCATAAGGATTTTGTATAAATCTTCAAAACCCTGAGTAAGATTTTCACTATATTGTTCCGCATTTAAATAAATTCCGTTAAGCATTGGTCTATTAGCTTTTTCTTCAAACAAGACATCTTTTTTTACTAAACACATTTCATCGGTTCCAATATTATCTAAAACGTAGGATTGTTGAGGTAATTTTTGATTACCTTTTCCTCCTAAGCCACTATATTCAGGTAATTGAGAATTGGACGTATAAACAATTGGTAACATGGCTGTAAGAAAAATTGAGTTATTTAAGTCATCCACAGCTTTTGTAATAGCTGATGGATTTTCAGGAACTGTCATATTGTTTTGGAATAAGGATTCTAAATCGATTAGCATTGGATTTTCACCACTAGCTATAATATTTTCAAAGTGAAAATCGGTTGCTTGAAGTAAATATAGTAGAGCTATATATCCTCCTTGACGATAATAGAAGTGATTAATTTCATTTTCGTTAGCGCATTCATAATGTTCTACAAATTCTTCCCATCCATAATCCCCTTGATTAATTACCTGTAATAATTTAAATGGATGCTTAAAACCTTTTGTATTGGCCCATTTTAAAATTGACTGGAAACTTGAATCTATTGTTAAAGGTCTGGGTTTATAAACTATCTTTTCTCCGGATGTTAATGTTAAAACCATTACACTTCTTCCCTGTTTATGCGAATCACCAAGACCAGATTTTAAAGACTTTAGTTGAGCGGAGTCTTTTAATATTAATTTTGTAAGGATATTTTGATCTTTGAAAAATCGTTCAATAGTTTCTAAGTGAACATCAATAATTAAGTTTGTTTTTTCTGTTAATAGGCGGGCTAGAACTGGATACTCTAATAGGATTTCAGAAATGTCTGTAAGTGTATTTTCGACAAAGTAATTAAATCTATCTTGTGAAGTATCACCCCGTAGTTCATTAGATAATTTTGCAACATGAAGCTCTTGTATTAGAGTTTTAACACTCATACTTGCCAAAGTAACATGAATATTATTTAAGATTGAAGCGATTACATCTTCCTTTAATATCTGTCCATTCATATTATATTTATTTGTAACGCTATTTAGTTTAAATGATATTCTATTTTTAGCCCATGATAAAAAAGGATGAAAGAAAGGTTTAAAAATTTTACATATACTATTATTATCTTCAAAGTCTTTTTCAAGTAATTGTACCTTTGCATTATTCTTAATAATATCTTTAAAATCTTTAATCCAATTTGGTTCTTCATGTGGAATTATTGTATCTATATTGGATAGAATGCTTGCGAATTGATTAATATCTAGATTTTCAGTTAATAAACGTTCATTCAAAAGGTCATTATTTGAGAAGCCACATACTTTTCGCCATTCTATTAATGCATTTTCATCAATCATTTTTTTTGCATCACTGGTAGCACAATCTCTTTCTGAAATATATAAGCCTTTGTATAAGTTATTTTCTACTTTTAGCATACTATCATTTCAACCTCGCATTTTCTCTAGTAAGTTGGTGTAATTACAAAAACAGGCGGGATTCCGCCTGTTTTTCAAAATATATTATTTTTGATCCAATCTTAATTAGGACAAGGTTTTGTCCAAGATGCACACTCTGTAGTTGGACAAAAATTCAAACTAACAGGAATAACAGTTACAGTTGTTGGATGAGTATTTGGGTTCTCATCTGCACCAGCTGCTAAAACTTTAAGCTCTTCTTCTTGGATTAATCCAACTGGATTTTCTTTTGCGTTATTTAGGAAATTACGAATCTCTTTTTTTGACATGTTTAATTCCTCCAATTTTATAAAAAAAAGTTAATATAAAACATATAATGGAAATACTGGGCCCAAAAAAATCATATTATAAAAAAAACAACAAGTCAATATATTTAGAATATTATATTGTAGTATAAAAAAATCCATTTTTAGAAAAATCTTAATATACAGTTGATTTATTTGGAATTATTTTGTATAGTTGTTTTTGGAAGGAGGTGGAATTAATGGCTAAAAATGATATTATTCGTTTTTGGAAAGATGCTACATATAGAGCATCTCTTTCTGAAGAGATGCAAAAAAATATGCCTCAAAGTCCAGTAGGTTCTTCATTTGAAGAATTGGAAGAGGCTAATTTAACACAGTTTGTAGGAGCTGGGGATGTTACTCCTGCATGGGAGTGGCCTTGGGAGGCTGCTTCAAGAGAGAATGATGGTGGATATTGTACTCTTAGCTGGGAATGTCATATCTGTCCAACACATACTACATGCTTAACTTGCTAATACAAAAATTAAAAGCAGCTTAATTAAGCTGCTTTTAATTAATTAAAAATGAGGTGTGAATTTATAATGAATTCTTTATATAAATCGCTGTATCTAAATGAGAGGTTATTGAGCTCGAATTTAAATATTACTGACCTAGCAAGAAAACGCTTAAATATCATAATAGAGAGTTTTGGTATAAATGATGAAAACGATTTTGAGGAATGTATTCAAAAAATGTCTAATCTTGATATTAACCATCTCTTAGATTTAATGTCGCAAGAACAAATACATGAAAAAGAATATGTTAGAGAACAAGAATGGTTTACTTTTATGGAACAAATAGAAGAGAAGTATTCTAATAATAAAGATTTCATTAAAGATGATCTACATATAGATAATCTCCCATTTTCTGCTTTTTTATATCCTTTTGTTTCAGAGGCTATAGAAAAGCTTAAAAATGGGATTAATAATTTACATATTAAATATAATACTAAAAAAGAATTGTTTCATAAAAATGTTCTATTAAAATCTATTCCGCAACTAATAGAACAGTTATATCCTATTTGCTATAAAACTATTATATTAGAGTTAAATGTAGCTAAAGTTTCTGGCAGATTGCAAGGAGAAACTCCAAAAGATCGCTATGAGTATTTCACACAAACACTCCTGAAAGATAAAGATTATATTCAAACACTCTATAATGAATACCCTGTCTTAATACGTTTATTAATAACTAAATGTGAATATTGGACTACAAATTTTTTAATGCTTTTAGATCGATTAGTAAAAGATTTGAATTTAATCTCACAAAGAATCTTTAATAACACAAAGATAGAAATCATTAATGAAATTAAGATGGGGGCTGGGGATTCACATAGAAAAGGGAATACGGTTGCCACAATAACATTAAATAATGATTTGTCTCTCATTTATAAACCTAGATCTTTGAACACAGACATTAAGTTTCAAAAATTTATTACATGGCTTAATGGATTAAATCAAAATTATCCTTCATTATATACGCTAAAAGTATTGGATCAAGAAGAATATGGATGGACTGAATTCGTTACATATAAATCTTGTACTACAGAAAAAGAAATTGAAAATTTTTATTGGAGAATAGGTAGCCAATTATCCTTTCTGTACTTAATGAATGCGGTTGATTTTCATGGGGAAAATATAATTGCACATGGTGAATACCCTATATTAATTGATCTTGAATCGCTTTTCCACCCTAAGCTTGAAGAAAACAATCAAGAAAAAACAGCATTTCAAAATGCACGTGATGTTCTAAATAAGTCTGTAACCGCTACAGGAATTTTACCATTCTTAATGTATCGTACTAAAGAAGGAAAGGGTGTTGACATTAGTGCCTTGGGATCTACGGAAGGACAAGTTATACCTAAAAAACTTCCGAAAATTGAAAATCTCAATAGAGACGATATGAAAATTGTGAAAGGTCACATTAAACTTTCAGGCGTAAACAATAATCCACGTTTACAAAATAAAGAAGTGAAGATGACAGATTATATTTCACAAATTGAGGATGGATTTAGAAATACATATTTATTATTAATGGAAAATAAACAAGAATTAAAAGAACACATGAAATTGTTTACTGACTGTGATACAAGACATATTGTTCGATCTACCCCACAATATGGAGATATACTAAGAATTAGTTATCATCCTGATTATTTGAGAGATGGAATTGATAGGGATATATTATTTCATAGATTATGGTTAGAAATTGGAAATAGATTAATTGTTAAGGAAGTTGCAGAGTCTGAAAAATTAGATTTATTAGAAGGTGATATACCATATTTTATGACTAAACCTGGTGAAAAACATTTATGGGATAGTAGAAATAAGCGTATTGAAAACTTCTTTAATGTAAGTAGTTTAGATATATGTTTTGATAAAGTGAATGAAATGAGTAAAAAGGAATGTGAGGATCAGATACAGGTTATAAAACTTGCTATATTAGCAACAAGCTATCCATTGGATAATGAAAAATATGATCACTATATTCCTTTAAAATCAAATGACGATGTTTCCTTTGATAAAACTAAATTTTTAAATGAAGCAATTAGAATTGGTGAGTATTTAAAAGAAAAATCAATAGCTGGTATTAATAATGGAGAACGAGATTTATGCTGGATTGGTACAAGTATTTATGGTACCGATGAAGCGCAATGGGATTTATCTCCCATAAGAGTTGACTTATATGATGGACTGAGTGGTATAGCTTTATTTTTTGCCTATTTAGCTCATGAAACAGGTAGAGATGATTTTAAAGATGTAGCTATACAAGCTTTAGTTCCGGTTCGAGGAGCTTTGAAAAATATTGATACTAAGGATAGTATTATTGGTGTTGGTGCCTTTACCGGTATAACATCGGCTTTATATAGTTTGAGTCATATTTCTGCTCTTTGGAAAGATAGTACAATTTTATCAGAAGTTCTTCCTAGTATCTCTTATATTGCTAGTTCAATTGAGCAAGATAAAGAGTTAGATATTATTGGGGGAGTCGCAGGAGCCGCAGTTGTATTCAAAAATATTTACGAGCAAACAAATAATGAGGAAGTGTTAAAAGCTGCAATACTTTGTGGAAATCATCTTATTGAAAAAGCAACTCCTGAGGGGAATAAAGGTGGTGTTGGCTGGAGAGGTGTTGATGAGAACGCTCTTTCGGGGTTTTCACATGGATCAGCAGGTATTATTTGGGCTTTAGCGGAACTATATGATTTGACAAAAGATACCCGCTTTTTAGAAACGCTAAAATGTGGATTGATATATGAAAGAGAATTATTTGTAAATGATCAATGGCAAGACTTGCGTGCAGGCGCTCGACCAGCCGCTGCAGCATGGTGCCATGGGGCACCTGGTATTACATTAGGAAGATTATTGTTAAAAGAACTTGATATTAATGATTCTTTATTAGATGAAGAAATATGCAAAGGTATTTATGCAACGGTTCAACAAGGATTTGGTAGGAACCATTCTTTATGTCACGGTGATTTTGGCAATCTACAAATAATAAGATACGCAGGGACAATATATAATAATAAAGAATGGATTGAAATCGCTAATAATGCTAGTCAGCATGTATTAAATGAAATTAAATTATCTGGTTGGCAATGTGGAATTCCTGGTATGTGTGAAACTCCAGGGTTAATGACTGGTTTATCTGGAATAGGACTAAGCTTATTACAATGTTATAATCCTATCGGGATACCATCTATACTTTGGTTACAATCTTCCAAAGCTTTAGCGAGAGTATAGCCATTAATATAGGATCATAATTATTAAAAATTATGATCCTATATATTATACAAGTAGAGGTGGAATCATGTTTCCTTTCAAAAAAATACGTGTCGTACATCAATTGAGCCAAAATGAATGTGGTGCAGCCTGCTTATCTATGATAATGCAATACCATGGGGAAAGCATTCCTTTACGTAAAATAAGTGAACAGTGTGGTACAAGTCGTGATGGTGTAACAATATTCACTCTAAAAAAAGTAGCTGAAGGATATGGATATAAGTGTAATGTGTATAGAGTGAATATTGAATATTTGATAAACGATGCTAAATTACCGGCCATTTTGTACTGGAATAATTCTCATTATGTAGTATTAGAAAAAATAGATAATAAGAAAGCTATCATTATTGATCCTGCACACGGCAGAAAATCGATAATGATTGATGAATTAGATTCTTGTTTTAGTAATGTAATCATTTCGCTTGAACCACTAACCTCAAAAAAATTAAAGCACAAAGATACATCATGGAAAGATTATACTAAATATATTTTTGTGGATCCTAAACTTACAGTGTTTGTATTTTTATTATCAATTGTTATTCAATTGGTTGGTTTAGCAACGCCATTTTTTACCCAATTTTTAGTAGATGAAGTGTTGGTGAAAAATCAAAGAGATATATTAAATAGCTTAGGTTTAATTATTTTACTAATTTTTGTTACATTTTTTCTTTTCACATATCTTCGTACCTATTTGAGCGTGAAATTACAAGTGTTGATTAGTAAGAGTTTATCAACAGACTTTATTTGTCATCTATTTAAACTTCCTATTGGCTTTTTTGAGCAAAGGACTACTGGTGATTTAATAACACGAATGAATAATATTACAACAATTCGTGAATTATTAGCAAGGAGCGGTTCCGCTGTTATATTAGACCTAATGATGGTGGTTGGTTACGGAGCGGTAATGTTATATTATTCAATGACTTTAGCATTTATTACTTTTGGTATAGCTCTTCTACAATTAGTAATAATGATTTTTACTTTATCAAAAGTTCAAGAATTAACAAACAAGGAACTTGAAACACTCTCTACTACCCAAGGATATCTTACAGAAGCTTTACGTGCTATTACTTTTGTAAAAACAAGCGGTACAGAGGAAGGTATTTTAAAAAAATGGTCACGTGTTTTTGAACAACAAATGAAGATAGTTTCCAAAAGGGGAACATTTACTGGTTTTTTGGGAAGTATAATTGGAAGTATTTCAACAATTGCTCCTTTAACCTTATTATGGCTAGGAGCTAAAGAAGTAATGAATGGACAACTTACCATCGGAACACTGGTTGCTTTTAATGGTATTGCAATGTCATTTTTAGGCCCAATAGGTTCATTGGTTACTAATATACAATCTTTCCAGTATATAAAAGGAGTCTTTGAACGTTTACAAGATGTACTGAAGGCGGATATTGAAAAAACAGGCGAGAAATCCGTAAATCAGAATTTATTAGAGAAAGAAATTAAATTAGAAAAAGTTTCTTTTTCATTTAGTCAAGAACATCCCCCAATTATCAAAGATTTAAATCTTACAATAAATCCTGGTGAAAAAGTATCTATTGTCGGTTCCACTGGTAGTGGAAAAACAACTCTTACTAAATTAATTCTAGGTTTGTATAAGACCACCAATGGAACAATTCGATATGGGGACTTTGATATTGATGATTTAAAGGTTGTAGATCTTAGAAAGAAAATGGGAATAGTTTTGCAAGATACACTATTATTCAATGATACAATTGAAAAAAACATTTCTTATTTTGAAGATATATCAATGGAAAAAATAAGAAAAGCGGCTCAGATAGCTGGACTGCATTCAGAAATTGAGAAAATGCCAATGGGTTATAATACCATCATCGGTGAAAATGGGCAGAATCTTTCGGGTGGACAGCGACAAAGATTAGCGATTGCAAGGGCTTTAGTGAGAGAACCTTCTTTATTAATTTTAGATGAAGCCACAAGTCAATTAGATACTGTTACAGAGCAAAATTTACATAGTAGATTAGACAGTTTACATGTAACAAGAATTGTTATTGCACATCGCCTGATTACTGTAATGGACTCGGATCAAATTGTTGTAATGGATGAGGGAGTTATCAAAGAAATGGGCAATCATGAAGAACTCATGAAAATGAAGGGAATGTATTACCGTCTGTTCAAAAAACAAATGGATAGTATTGGAGAACATGTGCCAGAAGGTAGTTCTTTAACTAGCTAATTACAACATAATTAAAAGATTTTGATATAAGTATATAATTAAGAGCAAGAACAATTGCTGATTCTTAGCTGAATCCTATCTTATGTTGGAACAGGCTATAAAAAAATGGGATAACTAAACTCCTTAGAATGTGTTTTTAAGAAATATTCAACTATACTCATTATAAAATAAGAAACCTATCCGTATATAGGTTTCTTATTTACAGTATTCCTTTGAATAAAATTACAGAGTGGCCTTTCATACCCATAATTGCTTCCTACCCCTTTAAAAATATAACTTTAATCTTTATAAATTCCTTAGCATACAATTTTCTTAAAATAATATGGTGCCCCCGAATAGGCTTCTACATCATAAATGTATTAATCATAGTATACGTAACAAAATAGTTAAACAGGAATTATGCTGAGTTTTTCGAATGATTTTCTTGATATTACGATTTTTATTTGTGTAGTTAGTATATAAGGTAAATATTTTAAAGGAGCATTAATATCTTTCTTGATTTTAGTTATATTTTTAGAGCTGTTACCAATAGAAAAAACAAGTGCATCTATATCATCTAATCCATTAAATGAAGTAGAAAATCGAATTGACACAAGTGAAAATTATTATATAGTTTCAGCAGATTTACCAATAAAGGGATTAAGTTCTCACCCGTCCTTTCATTTTTCTAAATCTTTAGTAGTTAGTTTGCCAGGTAATACAGTGGAAAAACCTAATGGAGCTCGTATGAAATTCTTTTTTTCTAAAGGGAAAAAGAATTACCACATTGGGCTGCCTTTTCAGCTGCCTAAGGTAGGAATTATTTGTAATTTTATAGATTATGGCTTACATCTTAGCTTGGGTGAATAATACGAGGCTGATTGTACAATAACTCCTGTATAAGGAGGATCCCTTGATTATAAAGATGGTGAATTGCCACTGTATGGTCCTATTATATAAGTAAAGAAAAAGTTGTGTGGAAATTAGTACCTGCATTATAATCTGTATTTTTATAATTTGATGAAAATAATAGGGGAAAGAGGATTATCAATTACTTACACAACAATTATGCGTAGGGTTCATTGACCTAAATTTGTTATTATACGAGCTAAACTGTTAATAATTTCATTTACCGTATGGGAAGATACGTAATACACAGGAGTTAGGCCCAAAAGAGGGAATCAGTCTCTACTCTAAAAGTCAATGAAAATCAATGGAATATATACCTAATTTATGTTAAATTTAATGTAGATTTACTTTTCTTTTTTATTTCTTTTAAACATTCAAGAGCCGTTTCGCGGTTCAGATTCAGACACTAATATGGTGTTTATGACTCTGAGTCCGGAACGGCTCTTTTTATATATAATTATTTATTTTTAATGAGATCATGAAAATGAACGAATGTGTTTTTGAATTAAACAATATAAAAAAGGAGTGAGAACCGCAAGGTACAAAGAAAGCACGGCTATAGCCGTGCCATTGCGAAGACAAGTGGATTTGCTAAAGAAACGTGGATATAACAGTTGTTCTCCACGCTAAAAATGGAGCGACAAGCGTAGGCTTAAATTGGAGTTTTACAGATACATATGGAGTAGCGGATTGACACCTTATGGGGTGCGGCGCATTTGCCGCGCACCATAAGGTGGATCATGCCCGTTTAAGCGTGAGCGAAAACGGGCCGACCGAAGGGCGGCGGGAATATGGGAAGACGGCGAGGATCTTCAAAAGTATCCCTTGTAAGGCAAATTGAAAATGCAGTAAAAGAAATTATTTGTATTGGGCAATCAAAATATGAGGCGAAAAAAGAAGGACAGCATATGAGAGGTTTATATTCTTTTAAACATATTCAAAATACAATATCAGTTTCAATTGATTTTGCACGTTTTTGTAGGGAACAGTATGGAATTACACGAATCGTTTATTTTAAAGAAGAACATTATTATGCTTATTTACAGTATAAAGAACAAGAAGGGGTGTCCCACGGACACTTAATGAATATTGAGACGTGCCTAAGGAAGTTACAAATAGTTATGCACAGACAGGCGGAGAAGCTTCAAAAGGACCCTGTGAGCTTTTGTTCTGAAAAAAGGGTGTATAGTTATAACAATCAAAAAGATAAGAAAGCTCCTGAGAATCGCTCCATGAGCTTGAGAGACGCGAATAGATTAATAGAGAACATCCCCTCTGTCTATGCTCGGAATGCATTTTAATTACAGTTACATTTGGGACTTCGTGCGAGGGAAGTTATCAATCTGACTTTAGAACATTTTGATTTGAAGAAGGGTGTTTTAAAGATTAAGAATGGAAAAGGAATTACAAAAGGTGGACGGAGACGTGAAATTCAGATACCTGAAAGGTTGCAAGAAAAGATCTATGAAATGATTAAAGATAAAGAGTTACATGAAAAAGTCATTCCAGTTAAAGATAATACTTTGCAGGCCGCTCTATTAAAAGCTGGAATGGCAACTGGGATTCCTACGAATGGAACGCATATGTTCCGTCATACGTTTGCGAGGGAACGTTTTAAAGAATTATTAGGGGAATCCTATGAGCAAGGACAGAAAGTATTGGCTTATATGCTAAAAAATCACGAGCGAGGAAAACGCGCGGATTATGGGATTCGGCAAGAGTTTAAAACTACCTATCGGCAAGTACAAGACGCGATGAATATAGTTCATGAAGAATTAGGTCACGGAAAAGGAAGAGTAGATTTAGCTCAAGTTTATTTAAAGTGCTAAGATAGAGGAGTTATAACCGTTATAACGAATTTGAAATACTAAAAAGGAGGTTATGACTATTATGACTCCTATAATTTATGAAAATGTATCCCAAGTTGCTAAAAGATTGAAAGTATCGCCGTCTACGATTAAAAAATATTATTTATTAATTGAGAGCTATAACTGTTATGCTTTTAAAAGAGATGAACGAGAACGGGTTATTTTTGATGATTATGATATTGGATTATTACAAAGGTTAGTAGAATTAAAAAGTATGCCCCAAGTTACATTGGAAGATGCTTGTAAGTTACTTTTAGAAGAGGAAGGGTTAACAGTTCAGAATATAAATATGACTGTTATAACACCTAAATCAGATGATTTAAAAGAATTATTGCAAGAATTAAAAGGTACAGTGGAGTTACAACAAAAACAATTACAGAGTCAAAATGAACAAATAGCTCAACTAACAAACTTATTGGAATCGCAACAAAAATTATTAACTCACTCCGATACTGTAGAGAAAAAACAAGTTACTGATCGTGATAAGGCTGTTATGACTGTTATGCGAGAGCTTCAAGAAGTAAAACAGATGGTTGCGGCAAGTAATGAAAAGAAATGGTATCAATTTTGGAAGTAATCTACTGATTCCTATGTGTTTATGCCGCGA
>Ga0268252_1000371_pt1 | contig 29960 bp, 17 predicted proteins | sample AgamicMgSfrz_FD_200244 | JGI IMG/M metagenome (GOLD analysis project Ga0268252, IMG submission 200244) | Agave microbial communities from Guanajuato, Mexico - Mg.Sf.rz (v2) (version 3) | ecosystem: Host-associated > Plants > Phyllosphere > Phylloplane/Leaf | place: Guanajuato, Mexico | collected... | reverse complement strand
GAACACGCAGATATAGAGTTCTACATATAGAATAGAACATGAAACCTTACCCCATTGTTCGCGGAGCGGCATACCATAAAAATGAGACCCATGAAGCCGACCATTAATGACTAGTTCGAACCCCAGGTTTCTTTTTGAACGACTGATAAGGAGAGGAGCGGTCTGATCCCGTATTTCTTTGTTTGAGAATGATGTTGGGAGAAAGAAGGGTAATGATTTGATTTCGATTAGCAAGTAGCAGTACGGAGGTCCGTCGTTTTTCATTGCTCGGCGAAGTCAGATTTGAGCCCCGGTCAAACTGATCCCTCCTTTGGTGGTCTCATAGACGCAATGTTTTGATCGCGCCTATCTGTCGTTGCCAATGAACCGATCACCAAGAAAAAGTCTCTCTCTTAAGGTGAAGCGCGTTTCAGCCAGCTGAAGGCAGGTAGCTGTTAGACTACCAACTCAATCTTTTTTCTTTGAAAACAAAACTAATAGAAAGTCAGTCTCTTCGAGCGAAACTTCTTTCTTCTTGCTTTCTCTGTACCCGACCCGTTCCTTGCTTTCGTGAAGTTCCTCTCTTTGCCTCAATTGCTCCAAGTTCACTTCAAACTTGCATGAATTTCAAGATCAGAACGGAAAAAAAGTGAAGTCTTTTAAATGTGTCTCCACCTGACGCCTTGTTGTCTTGCACGAAAGAGCAGTTCAGCTTTCTATTGCGCACTCAAGCCAAGGAGATAAATAAGGGAAGACCACAGCGGAAACTAGCAGAGTGAAGCTCCCAACCTTCAGAGGGGTGCGCTCTTTCTTCTTTGAAGTCTGACGCCTGGCGTAGCGCACGAGAAGTTCATCCCGAAAAGACGAGAAAACTTGCTCGGTTCGCTTGGATCGACTTATCCCTTTGGCATACTAATATACAGCCGCCTCGATATGCTTCAAAGTGAGTACAAAGGTACCTAACTCGGGCCTGTGTAGTGGGTGGGTAGACAAGGCAGTCCAAGTAGGACTCGCTTGTTTCGTCCGTTCGGCTCGTACAGTTCCTGCTTTCAAGGCTCAGGTGGGCCGCTTAGGTTTGTAGGGGATAGGCATAACAGGGATGAAATGACTGGTCCGTCAGGGCCAGGGAAAGACTGGGGGTGAGTGAGAAAATAGACAGCCCTTGTCAGATAGGAACGGCACTTCGTTCGTACCTTGAAGGCTTAGGTTTCCAACTGAACAACATGGCCTTGCCGCCCCCGCCCCGCCGCTAGCAGAAGCTAAGCGCTTTCCAAAGCGCCGCGCTAAAAACTTCTGTCGGCCTTTCTGTGCAACAGTCCACCAGTAGCGGAAGAGAGGGTTATATCGTACATACTTCAGTCTTCCAATTCTTACGGAAGCTCTTTCTTACCAGTCAAGTAGCCACGCAGCGCTTGGGATGATTTTAGGCGCGGCGGGTCTTTGAATTCAGTAGATAGAATAAACTATTAGATAGATAAGGAGTAGGTGAGTGAGTCCTCACTGACCTGAGCGATTTCGATCACCTAGCAGGCGTCAGATTTAGTAGGTAACATCGCCGAAGCGTATTATCTTCTTTTACTACGAACGATGATCGAGAGGGCACCGTGAAGTGCAAGGCAACGATAGTTGGCCCTCATATCATCTTCTATCTGGTAGAGAAGGTAAAAGGGCCAAAACTTTTTCCAGAATTAGAGTTCGACCACAGCTGCTCCCCGGGAAGATAAAGTTCCTTGCCAACTATCGACCCCGATCTCTTTTCATTTGTTTTTCCTATTTCCAAACCTAGCCTTCGTCAATCACACTAAAGCAGAGCACCCAACTATGGCAAGGCCCCCTTAAGGGTTAGGTTAGTCAATCCGGCTCGAGACGCGTTCGTTGACAAAACTATAGTAGGAATGGAGACCTTTCAATAGAACAAAGGCGAACTGATCAAGGAGAAAGAGGCCCTACTCACTACTTCGGAATAGACTACTTCATCGGAACTGCACTCATGCCTTTGGAGCATCAAGTTGACCGCTCCCCCCGCCTCCTACGTAGTGATTCTATCAATCATGTACGTGGGTAGGACCCTCCATTCTGCTTGGTATATCATGAGAAAATCAAGCCGCACCAGGCGCACTGCGCTTTCCCTTTCCCAGATGTTCGCCTTTCGTCGTTTTCTAATGGTGACCCGCCGAAGACTTTCGAACTGAGGGTTCGGTCAGTAGAGGGGACGACTTTGCCTACAATAGCCCCGCCGACTGATCCCGTTGAGGGAGGGAACGTGTCATATTAGAGGTGAACGATCAGAGGTCTCCTCTAATCACCACGATGAGGCTGCTTTCTTTCTCTTTTAGTAGACTCAGCTATTTAGATTCATGAAGAAATGAATGCCGGGCTCTTTCTTTCACTGCTAACCTCATTTTCTTAATGCTGAGATTTTATCTTTCGTCGAGCCCCGAGCTTGTGGTCCTCCTTTGAGTGTGGGTTCAATTTGATGAATTTTTCAACAAGTCAAGGTCAACGTACATAGCAGCAAGGATGGTGCATCGCCTACTTATTGTTCTCGCTCGGGAGCCAAAACGAACACGCCTGCCACCTACTTTGGACCTTCGACCAGGCATTCTACCCTTGTCGAATCGAAACCAACTACCACTGCATTGCGCTCGAACAGTTGAGCGGCCGCCGGCCAGCAACTGGAGTGCACTGATATAGATTCATTCTTCGTACCTGGTTCAGTCTCACAACCCTTGACGGTTGGTAAGAAGTCCGTGAAGTCTGGTAAGACGGAATTAGACAAAGAAAAGAGAGTGCTCGACCGGCCGACAAAGACCGTAATTACATAGATAAGATAACTGCTCTTCTCCTTCTCCGAAAAAAAGGCTTGAAGGCAAACGTACTAAGGAAAGAAAGACGACCTCACCTTCTCGTCTCAGGTGTCAGTGAGAGCCATTTTAGTATCTTCCGTTGACCTTATAAAGTAGATAGAATCTTCAATGAGTGGAAACAAGCAACCTTTTACTAAAGAAATCTTTGTCCTTGTTGAGTAAGGCTTCAGCAAGCAGAACAAAGTCTGGGTTGGGTGCTTGAGCGCATCTTTCTCATATCGAAAAAGGCGAAACTTTTTTTTCGTTTTCTTGCAGAAGTGCTAACGCGCGCCCTTACGTTTTCTTCGCTTGCTCCGCAGTACGAACCTCATATAGAGCCGCGCCCTTTATGATGAGCAGACAAGGGGCCGCCTTCTTTTCCGAACCAATCTTGATTTACTAATCAATCTTTTTTTGGGGGGGTGTATAGCTCAGTTGGTAGAGCATTGGGCTTTTAACCTAATGGTCGCAGGTTCAAGTCCTGCTATACCCAAACCTATCTAAAAAATCAATGAGTATCAAACTTCATTTATTCTATGAACATAAAACAACTACTGATAATTGATTCTAATTCAATATCTTGACTTTGAGTAAAAAACCGTATATCATAGAAAAGCAAGTTTAGTATTAATGAGCCTACATAGGATACTTCATCGAAAAGAATGAGAGGTATCAAATCAAAGACCTCTACAGGGACGGGAATGGGCAGAAAAAAGAAGAGGTAATGCAATTATCCTTAAACCCGGGACCCCACCACTAAAGTTTCTTCACAGGAAAGATCAGATCAGGAATTGCCCTTTCCTTTAGGTTGAAACTCCTTGACAGACTTCACGCTAAGGCGAGAGGGATTAACCTGATTGACCTATTATTGCCCCTGGGGCGGATGGGATTGATTCTAAACCCGCTTCGACGTCTTCCCACAGATCTGCCTTATCGAGCCGGGGGTGCCATTAAGGCAATGAAATAGGTTAAAGTACTTTGAATAGGAGGCATATGCTTCAGCAGTTTGCACGAAAGTAACAAACATCTCATCTCCATAGGAAGCGAATCCGCTCTTCTATGTGCGTCATGTCGGCATTTCCCCTCTTAGCATACGGCATTAACTTCACTGACGCCTACTGACCGGATCGGGCACGAAGGAGGAAGGAACAATGGGGGAGAGGCGAAGGTTTTGTCCCGCTCTGGATCTGTGTCGTTCAGATCTCAATCTCAGCCTGTGTTCCCACATAGTATTTCGTCATTCTATGACATTCCTACTAACGAGTGAGTGTCATTTGCACGTGTTCTTGAAAGAGTATTAAGCATCTGAGCTGCTTTGAGTGCCGGTCCTCGCAATTGAGACGGCAGCATTCGAATCAGCGGTGAGAGAGGGAGCCAACGCACTGGCAGGGGGAGCAGCATGGAAAGCGAGGCTCCACACCCTTCTCCGTGGGCTGACGGAATCGAAACCGGACCAAGCTCGCACACAAGCCTGCTACCAAGCAGAAGCAAAAAAAGGAAAGAATATGTTGAATTGGGACAGGAAACCATCATAAGCCAGCCAACAAGCCTAACCGTCCCTATGTCATCGGGGTCAGATACCATGTAGCCTTTCTTTCGTCCTTTCACAAGCCAAGGACAAGATGAATCTATTGCCTCTCCTCCGCCCACGAGTAGATATTTTGTATTTTTTAGTGTCAAACCCAATCCCAAGAAAGAGTCAAGAATAACTTTTAAGGACTAGGAAAGAAAGCAAGGCTCGTCGAGACCTCCCCCTTCGAAACTTGTCTATGAGAACGCTCTCCAAGCGGATCTCAAGCTGAAATCCCCGCTTGCTTCAAGCGTCCAAATAGGTCTACCGATCCAAGTCTTGAGAGGAAGATTCCTGGTATCACCCGCAACAAGCACCGTTTAGACAGACCAGTTAGTGAAGTATGCCAATTCTTTTTGCCTTGCTCTGAGCTCTGAGTCTGCTTCTTTGGATTCAGACGCCTAAGGCTTAGCCAAGACTGATAAATTCTATGCAAATATATATCCCCGAGCAGAACCAGTCTTTGCAAGTCAATAATGTCCAGTCCAATAGGGTAGGGTCTTTGAAAGAAGGAGCTCTTTCATAGCATAGTTATGATACCCAGAATTCCCGGTGATAGAATCCACTGCTCTTTGATTTGAAGGAGGAATTGCACTACTATAAGAAGAGGGTGGGCATGAATACCCCGAATAGGGTGAGAATGAAAGACGTCCTTCTTCCCCGCGATGGGATTGGCTCAACGATGGACATGGACAGAAAGGGTTGCACCTTAGAGAAAGTAGCGTTTCTTATCGGCCACTCGCTTACACTGAAGTTTTAATGCCCACAGATCTGCCGAGCCAGCCTTCGTCATCAGGATTGAATGCGTACTTAGCTTTTATCCCTCATATCTTTTAGGCTCGAATCAAGTTGACAAGCTTTCTAACTACTTCCCGAAGGGAGGTTGAAAATATGCTCTTCTTGAATAAGCAAATGTAAAAGGTGCGTAGAGAATGCTTTTAGCTCTTTTCAGGACTCTGCTGCTATTGACTCAAACGCTGGGATTGGAATGCTTCAAAGACTTCGACCACTAGATGGAATAGCTGGAGAGATAAGTCAAAAAGTAGTCCCCGCGGGGGATATTACACTGGCCAGCAGACCAGAATAACACATAGGCAAATGCGAAGACACCTCAACTAAGGCTTTCTGACTCGCGGAAAGAGGCTAATGCTATGCCTAAAAATCAGCATTGGATGAATGACCGGGCGGCCTTGAGATTACTTACTTTCTTGTAAGAGCTTTTAGGCAGTAGCTAAGCGCGTCGAAGCTATTGGCTATATGCTTTTCACATGCAATTCTAACGGGGCAAAGGTCAGGAAGAGAAAAGACGACTCTATCTCTTAGTTAGCCGGGATTTCAACCTATTTCCTGAAAGCAAGCTCAGGTCAGAATGGCTACTCACCTTTGAAATTGAGTGAGTGGGCAAACTCCCAACGCTAGCATGAAAAAGCTATAAGTCACTATATAAAAAAAGTATCTGAATGGATTTAGTTACACCAAGCCTGCGTTCAAGCGCTTTGCACGACGTTATACATCCGCACACGGGATCAGATCGGTATTCAATCATACGCCTAGCTTAATTTCGCTCTATTGCCATGAATCTGATTTCTCTTCCTTTATGGTACTTATAATCACTGACCTTTTTTAGGTTTGGATTGGACTTGACAGGAAAAGCTCCTTTAGTGACTTGGTCAGTCAAGAGCTCAAAATGGACTTATAGGTAACCCACCACTAGCGCCTAAGGTCCCTGGGTCATCTTTTCGTTGGGCCCCTTAGCTTAGCCTTTGATGGTATGCAACTTACGAAAACAAGCACCTCGCAAGGGCACAACAAGGTATGCGAATACGGGCACTACGATCAGAAGTCCCACTCTTCTTGCTTAGCGCAGTCAGTCCAGTCGTCACGAGTAAGCAAAGCTATTCTATTGATAGGTAGTAATTTCAAGAATGGATTAGTAGAATGGTCGAGCTCGTTAGCTAGGATCCAGTTGCAGACAACAGACTTATGTCAACAGGTCTTCTCCCACGACCAGGTTGACTTGCACGCTAGCTCTTTCGTGAACTTAACGAACTATAGCTATTCTCTCGTACTGTCAGTCTCCCAACGCATAAGACAGTAAGGCATGAGACCTATCCTCCTAGGTCGACGTGTGGTGTCTTCAATACAACCTTTCTTCTTTCATTCCCAGCTCTCTAACTCTTAGCTACGAGCTACTCCAACTCATAACATAAACTTCCGCTGCTAACTCCTTAGCTTCGAGCTACTATAGTAAGAGCTCACTTTCCGGAAAGGAAGAAGGGCAGTTCGGATTGCTAACGAAAAGGCTTTTCAGTCTGAAGAAAAAGGCATTGATTGGGGCGGAGCAGACTGAACCGCTTTCCATATGACTGAAGAAGCGAAGGCCTTGACTGATACGGCTTATTGGATGAAAGATAGGATTTGACTCATTAGTTTGAGGCTGGGGTGGTGATCTAAGTAGTTATCGTTCTTCTTCGAAGACGTCGAATCCTAAGATAATAGAAAGGAAGCGATCAGCTAAAAAAGTATTCTCGGAGAGAACCTCCCAGACAGGGAATGCATACTGGCCTAACGGTTTGCTCTTAGCACACTTTTAGTTGAAGGTTTTCCCAAGGGTGCCAACTTCAGAAGATGCAGAAAGACCTTACAGCCTCAGCGGGTGATCCCATGGTCTAACGCGAGCGGGAAGAGCGGCTACCTAAAGAGATTTAGTTAGGGAAAGCTGCAAGAGCTGCATTATAGCATCCTATTTCTCAATCCATTACTGAAAAAAAGTAGGAAAGCTATAAACTTATAAAAAGATTCTTACTGACTATGGCGCAGTTAGCCGATAAGGCAGAGATTCACCAGGTAACTACGCGAACATACTGCCTTCTTTACGGCCTTAGATCGACGCTCTAACAAACACACTACTAACTCCTAACTCCCAGACATCCCTTGCTGCCTTAGATGATGAAGTCAGGGCCTTTACTAGCCCGTTTACCTGTGGGCTAAGTAATTCAGACTACCAGCTGTCTGGGATTTTCTATGGGCTATTGCACTAAAATCAAACGTCGAATCTCAGCCTGATCAAGGCAGTCCGGCACAGCGTCTTCTCTTTCATCAGTTGCATCCGGGGAAGAGCACGGAATTATTTATTTCACTTTGCGATGTTACAGTTAGACAGAAGTGTTCTGAAAGCTAAGACCCAGGTTCAGACCGGGCTATGCCTGGGGATCCCACTTCGACACATATCCCACTTCTACAACTATTGATATTGACTTAGAAGGCGGGATCTCGTTAGTAAAGCATTCCGAAGTCGTAAATCAAGCCCGTGAACTGCAAGCATCCTACACCCTCATCCGGGGGAACTCACTATAGAAGACATAGAAGACTGACGGCAGGAGGAGATAGTATGTGCTACGTAGTTTGAATAAAGAATCAAAAGCCCTGGTAGACGGGATAGCAGGGCAAAGGAGACTAATATCCTACCAATACAAATACCTGGCATACACGCACGCACACATACTGACCTTCACTACGTACAGCCCTAGGTGAGATTCAGCAAAGAAGTAACAGACAGACGAGCTACTAGTAAGATTTAGTGCAAAAGCAAGCCCGGAATTACGTAAGCTATTGCTGTTGCCCAGATCTGAACTTCCTGCTTCATCTGAGAAGGTGGGGCAGTTAAAGAATTATGGCATAAATGCAAGTAAACTCATAATCCTCCACCGGATATAACTACTATTTCTATGTAATTTCCCGTCCTGGGGATTCTATGATAATACTATAGGCCCTACTGGAATCGTCTTTATGGCTTAAGTAGAGCCCGTACGCCTTAAAGAAGAAAAGGCAGGCGTTACGGAGCAGCAGTTTCATGCATTCTTCTACTTTCGGCCCTTATCCCACGTCTATTTCATCTATTCTCGTCACCTCTGTGACTCGCCCGTTAGGAGGATAAAGAGCATCGTTCGGTTAAGTCAGTCTATTTCGCTCTTACCAAGGATGCTTTTCTTGATCTAAAAGATGTCGAGAGATTCTCTTTGTCTTTCCCGCGGGGATGAAATTACCTTCCTTCCGCAGATATGGGAATATAGTCTGTCATTTACCCCGCTTCCGGTAGCAAGGAAAGCTACAAACAACTATTAGTGCCTTCGTGAGACAGAGAAAGCGTAAGAAGTATCTGCAGTAACGGACGATCGTGACGCTTTTCTATTTCGACTCTACTTTGTCGTAAATCAAGCCCGTCCGCGGGAAGTATGAAAGAAGAATGAAAGGCTGAGCAAAGACGATAAAAGTGAATTCACCTGCTGAAACAGCTATGGGAGGCGGCCAGGATTAGTTATTCTATTTAGTGTTCACAGGCCCGAACCTTCTATTCACTGATGGGTGACTTTAGAATCAGATCCAATTGATCTTCCCCGCTCCTCTTAACCGGTAGGCAGGAACACGGAGCGCTACAAGTCCGGATTTATTCAAAGTAGAAATATCATTATCAAAGAATGGTTGTGATTCCGACTAAAGAAAGCATTCTACTGAACCGGAGATAACTTTTGTGTCATCTTTTCCGATCTTAACTACGAATTTTTGAAGAGGGATGAAATCCCGAATTCCTGATAGAGCTAAAAGAGAGAAAAACAACAGCTACTCCTAACTACCAAGAGTTGGGCTTTCGCCCCAGGGAATCAATTCCCAATGCCCAGTGCTTTCTCTGAGTGAGAAGGTATGCAAGTCTAAATCAGACGTATGTGAGATTCCAATCCTGACGAAGCTAACTGAGCTTACGTTTGTCCTCCCCTATAGTTGAGTTCAGGCTTCTCTGCCTCAATGTGCCGGTTCTCACTTACTATATCTATATGCTACCTACCATCCCGACCAGATAGAGAGTCTAAAGCCACACGTAGTCAGTAGTTTCAATCCAGTCCGGATCCGGAGGCAAGGTAGCTGGCTCGTCAAGCCATATCCCGTATCGGGCTCCTTGGGAAGAGTTAGGGAGGCGCAAAGGCCGTTTAATTGACTCAACTACGTAAGCAGCTAACATCTCTGCTTCCTCAGATCTGCCTATTCGGATTGTTTGTGTTTGGGGAGGAGATATTAGTCATTCTCAATATATCCGATGGTGAGATTAATCGATCTATTTGCATTACAGTCCGAGAGTTCATTCTTTTCAGTGTCTGAAGTCGGAGATGCGTCATTCTATTTAGTAGTATTCCCGAGGAAGAATCAAACTTGACGCTTCCCATCCTGTCTGCGACTGACTAACATGAAGTAGAAAGCGCAAGTCTCAAGTCTTAAAGAAGCGTCAGATCATCCTATTACCGGCGGGAACATAGTCTTTCATCTTCTTTGTCACCGTGGGCTTTTAAGGATGGCTTAAGAAATGCCTGTAAATGGATCCAGTACCTTCCTCCACCAGAGAGAGGGCTCTTTTACACAGATCTGACCGGTTTTTCATATAGGGTTAGCCTTCTTCTCAAAGACTGAGTCGGATAATGAATTAGGTAATTATTATAATTCTTTTCTTCTTTTATTTAGCAGCCCGCTTTTAGTCTTTGTTTCGTTTGTAGTTTCGAGCTATCCTTCACCGATTACTTCGGCTTAAGCCCACCCCCAAAAAGGGTTACATGCCATCGGTACAACCCGGCCGTCATATCCGTTCCTGTCTCTCCGTGGGAACGGAACTGAAAACAAAGCCTACTTTGCTAATTATCCCAACTTCCGTGCATGAATGTGAAGCCTTTCTCTTATTAATGGAATTGGCTCTTTCCTGTACTACCCCTCACCCCAAGCCATCTCTGTTTAGACTTTGCTCTGGAGGTCTATCTTTATTCTTTTTTCCAACAGCAGTTCTATAGCAGCGGGCAGGATTTACGCTATGCCTTTACAAAAAGCACCAACATCGGTGACTAGTAGAGTAGGGATTCCGCCAGTTCAGGCATCCTCCTAATCATCAGATAGGGAAGCCGGGATCCTATACTGAATTCCCAGAAGTGACTTCACTCGCCTTTCTTTCCCTTTTGTATGACGTTGAAAGGCTAGCCTTGCTCAGCGGCTCTCTTTCTCACATTCTACTAACCGAAAAGGAGGTATTATGGATTCTCTTCAAATCAAATTGATATTGTAAGGCTATAAGGAAGGGAAAGTCCTAACACCGCTAATGCGGCATCCACAGGATATGCATTCATTTACCTTTGACCTTGAAATTCCTTTTCTTTGAGGACGCTCTCCCCCTTTTTGAACATCCACTTCAACAGGTTATTTATTAAATAAAGAAGTCTTCTTTCATACCTTTTGATCATCCTTTCCTTATTCTATTTCTCCCTCGCCTTTTGTTTCATGCATACCTTGAGAAGATCTAAACAGCTAGTGGACTCATTCGCTGGCCCACTTCGATATCTATATGTCTTTCGATTCATGTATATGCTCTTTTTAATAGTTTAGAGAGATTTTGCTATTAGGCATTCTGCGCGAACCAATCCCAACCCCGGCTAACCTTATTTCAATAACTACTTTGTGTAAATTCGACGAATTTCTCCCATGTCTGGGAAGCGGCAACAAAGGAAGAAAAAAGGGGATAGGCGGACGGAGGTAAAACGGCTTACTTTCATTTCATTCCAATAAGGCCTGCGACCTAATCTAAATCATAATCTGTATCTTACTCTCCAATTGGGGTCGGCCACTCATCTGGAGTATGTCACCAGGTCTGGCTGATGAAAGATGTAGTTTTTATGACTCTTTTTCTTAAGCCAAGGTAGTTCTATTTCTATCTCTTCGAGGGGCTTTATTTCGTCATATAAATCTATAAATAAGCGTCGACGCTTTAGGTCCAATTTAGGCTGCTTAGCTCAATGCGCTATCCAGAATTCGAATCATTGGAATTCGCTTTGCTTGCTATTCGTCATCTCTTTATTCCCCGGCCTGTACGTTTCGCGCTTGATTTGCGAGGGAAAGCCGTTTGAATCTGATATTTCGATATCAACTGCCCAGTCCTCTGTTGGTAACGATCTACGGTCAAGGGTGAGGTGAATCTGGATCGGTCTTTTCTTCTTTGCTCTGTAGCAAAAGGTCAAAGCAAGTACAAAAGTTGAATAATTCCATACCATAAAAAAGCTTCTCACCCTCTTAGCTATGACTCTCTTAGGTACAACGTCTCCACGAATCCTATGTTAGCCAATTGCCTAAGATTTGTCAATAGTAAGACAGACGGAAATACAACCTTTTTCCCTACGATAACCAACCTTCCAAACCCGCCTTAGTCTCAAATAGGGTCTCTTCCCTTGTTGAGCCGTAAACGAAAAATAGTAGTTGCTCCGAATGGCAGGTAGTAATATCTTACACAGGGATTGGACGATCTCAAAGAGGCTAGGCCAGCAGTGACGGTAGAAGTCATGACGAACCAGTGGCCCGTCATGGATGCCTTTCGACTGGAAATGGAGATATAGCTCGAATAAAACCAGAACATTCATTCCCCAACGAGTGTATCTGAAGGCACGAAAGGAGGACCTGGGCACAAAGGGGTGGGGAGAAAGACCAGAACTTCACTCTGCCTCTTTTGAATATATAGTTCCGTACCGTCAGGTCCCGTTTCCGCTCCTAGCGAGCTAACATCATAAAATGAACTTCAAAACTCTCCTGCTATTCATTCCTCTGCTTGCTTGCCAATAACCTCCATTCGAAGCCCAGCCGGGAAGGCAAAACAATGATTTCCCTGCCTGCATCTAAGGAACCCCCTCTCCTGCTTTTCTGCTAGCCCATCTATTGATAGATTGATAGAAAGTACAAGCCTGCAAAGCCCTTCCTAGCAATAGTGGTCGAAGCCATCTCTTTCCTATTCCTTTTCCAGTGCCATGCGAGGAAGCTACGAAGCTGCATCTGAACCTCCCTGCCCGGGAGGCTCCCATCGCTAGCTCCATATAGGCCCCATAGAACCATCCGATCTAGAGCGAGCCTCAAAGCTTCATCTTTCTCCTACCGAAGCCGAAGGGATGCTAGCTATGCTTCTCACGGCCCTCGAACTATCAGGACGGACTGGCGAACTCCAGATTGAAATGTATCTGCTAAGGCGTTCTTGGTGATCCCGCCCGGGGACGACTAGATAGAAGGAGGAGAGGGGGAATGCTGGATCGCTAAAGTTCTATATCCCTCGAGCGGGGATGGGAACAACCAACTGTGTGTCATCACGTGCGTGCCACGTGGAGGCGGGAGACAGGAGCACCGGTAGAGGCAGTAGCTTACCTTGAACCAGTCCCGGGGGCGAGGATAGCAGCGGAGGATATTAACGAAAAGCTTCTTTTTAGGATAGATTGCTCTAAAGCTCCTCAGAAGACAAGACTAGAACAGCCTGAAATTTTGAAATACAACGCTACCTTAACTATAGGAATTGGGCTTTCAGAGTCATAAAAGGAGAGGTTCAAGGGTCGGTCGAGCTGAATTCCCCTCTCCAACTTGACTAGAAAAAAGGAGGGTCGGCCTGGAAAGAGAACGGATTAGCAGTTAGCTAGCTCACGAGCTAAGCTAGGATTCCACAGCAGAAGATATTATCTTAAACCAAAGCACCACAACAAACCAGAGCTGCACATATTGCCATGAATTCATGAACGTGCTTTCCGTCTCTTACGACGAACGGTGTTATTGGCTTTCTCCCTCTAGGTGAAGTAAGACTGCTTTTCATTTCTTTTTCAAATCATTCAATCAACCGACCTTGCGACGCTTAATTCTCCAATCTTATCTAAGTCAATATGGAACTCTGGTTGCGCGGCTTTCTCTTATAGGGGTCTATTTTCTCTGACTTGACTCAGCTTGTGCCTGTCTGTTTAAGGGAATAGGTAGAGAGGTCAGGTTTTTGGCTTTTTCCGCTCACAGGTTGATGAACGAGCTCCTACTCAACATATGATTGCCGGCTGGGGAGTGCCTATTTGAACTAGCGACTAGCTTCTTTGTAATGTATTGAAGTGGAGGCAATAGATTCTTCTTGTTCATCAACCGATTCTGAAACCGAAGAAGAGTGGGTTCCCCTAAGTAGTTGGTTGTTGACCAACGGAAAGCATGGGACTGGGATTGAAAGTCTTTCTACTTCTCGAGGTATAATGACAGATCGAGAGGCTCGATTAGATAGGCGGAGAAATTTGTTGTTAGATATGAGATTCTGATATCCGAATTCTATGATAAACTTACATACAACATTGAAAGTGAAAAATGTCGAAAAAACAAATGATCCCGGTGCCTTTGACTTTTGAATCTGCCGGGCATTCCGCTTTTGTTTGGATCTCTATCTCAGGCAACCAAACCAACCCATGAAAGTAAGAAAGAAGGAAAGGACTGAATCCGCTTCTATTGGTCTACTTTTCTGCTCTTTGCAAGATCAGCTGCTAGTCAGTCTTTGCATCCCTGCATGCAGGAAGAGAGTGAAGATGCTGACCCTTCTTTGCAAAAGTCATGCTGAGAAGGGTGGAGCAAGTTCAGTGAACCGAGGTAGTTCAACTAGGAAAAGTCAGCATATAAGCAATCCGCTTATGTAAGCATAAGCAGATGTAAGCGTGTAAGCTTGCGTGCTGTCAGTAAAGAGAGCTCTTAGGTATCAGTTTCATCCTCCTTTTTACATTCTTTATTTTCTCTCTTTCGTCATTCGAAGAAGATAATAAATGCGAATCGACCAACTGGCGCAGCAGTACGGTTCAAAGAAAAAAAGATTGAAAAAAGAACCGCTCCATGTGCTATAAGATAAGGAAGAGAAAGACCTGAAAGAATCGTGTAAGTTTATCCCATTCCTTATCGTTCGTTCTCTTTTGGTTCTGCTAGTGCTTATATAAGGAAGAGCGGAAAACTAACCTTTAGAACCGGCATAACAAGGAAAGAAGAAGATTCCCTATTCGTGCTGTAATTATTTATTTAGAATAAGTAGTATCAAAAAACTATATTCAATTGGGCTTAGCTGCGTTAGCGTGTGAACTCAGCAGAGCTTCACAGACACGGCTTAAGCTTCAAGAGCAAATGTAAATGTGGAGATGAGATTTCCTTCTTTTTTTATCCTACGTAACCCATTCCGAGCCATCTTACGGTTGTCATCGATGGGTCGTGTGCACCAAAGAGTCTATTGATTCCCGGACACACGAAACCTCGACCAGCTGCAGGTTGGTTAAGCCCAACATATGATGATTGATAATACCAAAGAGATTTTCCAGTTTTAGCAAAGGCCCATAACGGAAGTCCGGAACCAGGATTGGTACCTTGTACTCTTCACCTTTCTCAGCAAGCCAGTCATAGACCTGACATAGAAGACCAAATCGAACCAACTGAGCTTCCAGGACCGGTTCACAACCGGAGCTTCGAAAAAATCTTGGATGGTTACGTCGGGTGACCAGGCCGTAAGCCAATACCAACGGACATAAGCTAGCCACTGTTTAACCCAAGCCCGCAGAACAGTCCACTCATCGTCGTATTCCAGACCGTCAATAACGAAATAAAAAAATATCGAGCGGTTTCGTTCTTTACCTTTTGAAGGCCACTAAGACCCCCTACGGTATGGGGCCGATGGGTCTACCACGCCCTAGCCATATTTATAACGGCATAGAGCGCTTGGAGAACTACGAAAGCAGCTTACTTAAATTGAGGGAATTTTCTAATGGTTCTCTAACCAAATCCACCAATCCTTTTCCAGGGTTGTAAACCTTTTGACTGGATATGTAATATGGATTGACATTAAGCCATAAGGGTGATGATACTAGTGTTTTGCCTGTGGTTGGCCAACAAAGCATGGGAGAAATTCTTCTGTGCTTCAATCACACCCGGCTTCACTTCTTTCTATACGCTATTTTTGACTTGGTCTGATCCTCTTCTTTACCAATGGTTGTTGACCAAAGAAAGGAAAAAGGCTTTATCATTCAGCGAAGTTGCCGCCTATTTAGATAGAAATAGAGGACAAAGTGCTGTTCACGTTACAGCTACTGTGTTGACTGTAACTACAAAAAAAGAATTTCATTTAGCTTCAGAACCCGAGGGAATAACAACGAAGAAAGAAAGCAAGAGAAGAGCAGCGCGGCAAAAAAAAATCCGCTCACTGACCGACTACCTTAACTCACTCCCTGACAGGGCACACTGAATTGAACGTCAGCTTCTTGTCCTTTGAGAAGGGATCTCTCTCTGTAAAGAAGTCAAAGACTCAGAAGCACGAATCTAAAGATTCCCTCTCAAAGCAGCTATATGAAATGCATAGAAAGCAGTTTGATGCCTAGCTAAGTTGAGTGCTCAGACTCGCAGGCAGAAGACAAAGACATTTCGTGACCAGCCTCTTTGACTGAAGGGGGAGTGGAACGAACGTAGCTAATTGGCAAAGAAGCTAGCTGGACTGAGCTGCTCCAGACTTGTTTCATCGGTTTTGTGAATTGGCTGCACTCCCGGCTCTGGAGAGAGTGATCCTCGGGTGACTGAACTACCCTACAAGGAGAGTAGGGGTAGGCCTAAGCTCAATGCCCTTACTCAACCACCAAGAGCAGCTAGAGTCAAGGCTTCATTTGCATCTCCAACAGACTTGACAAAGGCTTTTGGATTCTCCTAGTCTTTTTCATTTAGAAAGAAAGGCTCTCAACCCCCTTTCACCGGGGGAGTCATCTCATATAGAAAGAAAAGAGAAAGAAAGAAGAGCCGAAGCGCTAACTCTGACAGACTGCCGAGTGAAAAGAGGTCTTAGGGGAAGTCGGCGTGAAAGAGGGGAAAAGACAGTCTTCAATAGGTAATGCGTCTGATCATTCTCAGAGGAAGTAGCTCATACTACCGGGCATTGACATACGCCCAATCAAGGGGCGGTTACGCCAACAAAGATAGAGAGGGCTATAGCAAACGATGAAAATGTAGGGGCTAACGACCATAAAGATAGATATGATTCACCACTAGCAAATACGAGTGAGAAGAACTCTACACCCTCGGGGTCAAGATCCCTTTTCCTTGAGCAAAAGAGCAAAGGACTTTCACGACACGGCGTCGAAGGCATAAGTGGCAATCAGTGCTACTACTAGAATAGAATTAGCTTCGTTTCGATGGACTCGTTGTTCAGCCCTTATCGGCTGTTTCGAGCGGGTAGAGGTGACGAACAGAATCAAGATATAGAACAGCACCCCCATCCGCAGACACATAAGCAGATTCAGAAGATGCTACTGGAGAAGAAAAGGAAGAATAAGCGAGCCTTTGATTGCCCCCTTCCTCAAGCAGCATAGGATTTCTTTTTTTCAATCTTTTGGATGAGGTTTTTCCTCTCCTTACTTTACTCTACGCCCCTCGCCTCACTCGGAAACTCTTATCACGACCTCTCTCATGTATAAGGGGAAGGCTCACCGAGATGATCAAAGGCTGCCCAGAGACAGGGGCGGAGACGTCACTAGCTTTCCAGGATAAAGAATGCAACCAAGATAGGGATGAATGACTCTACTGACAAGTTACGGGATACGAGCGTCATCCCCACCCCTGCTTATACAGAACCAGTTCAATTACATAAATCCTGTAGCGAGTTGGTTAGGAGGAAAGTAAGCCAGTAGCTCTGGGAAAGAAGTAAGAGAAAGGGAAGGAAGAACATAAACGAAAGGTTCGGAATCGAATCCGCTCAAGTTGAAGAAGCTCTTGTCACTTTCGGTGTAAGCGCAGTTGGAGGAAGGGATGAGTGAGGGTTCAATTCTTTTCCGGAAAGAAAGGTAAGGTGCGGAGCGGCAATCAAGATGGCAAGGAAAGTAATTTCGTTCAAGATTGCTACTAACGCTTCGCTAATGAGAGTTGGGAGTTGAGTTGGCTTACGTTCCTCTGCTCCGATTCTATCCGAATAAGGGAGAAATAGAAAGAACTGGGTAAGGCTGAACTCCTCTTTTCTGGTAGGAGTCATGCTAAAGTATCTTTTTCCTCGGCCGTGAAATGACTCATTTCCATTACTGTTTTCACTCCAAAAGAAAGAGAAAGACTCGGGGAAGGGCAGACTGGTATCTTCTTTTACGTAATATCGGGTGTTAGAGCGGATTCTCCTTTATTAGCTAGTCGAAAATGGTTCATCCTATGAAGTCAACAATGAAGGAAGCCAAGCATTGAATGAAAGCATGCCTGGCGCTTTCGTTAAGAGTTTTCTTAGATACCGAATCAACTGTCTTAGACTTGACAAAAGAGAGGAGAGGTACGTAGTGACTCGACTGAAAGGAGAGGAAGAGATTAACAGAGAGCTGTCGCATATACGTTTTCGCAGATGCGCTGTTTTAGAGATTGCCTATTCATGCCATCAATTCCTAGCGTAAACGCTGTCCTCTAGTTGAATGTCGGCGAATAAGATCGGCTTATCATCAACGATTGGCATTCCAATCCAATGCCAATCTCATCTATTGCAGAAAAGAAAGAGGGCAGTGAAGGCTATTCCTGCTTTTTCCTTAATTCGATAACGAGAAAGAGAATCTGATTTGCAAGGAAGTGACACAAGCTTTTCTAGCAAGTCTGCTGTGGAGGAAGGAAGCCAGGGAGTAGCACTAGGGCAAGTAACTTTTTTCACTAGTCTCAGTGGACAGTCAAAGGCACTAGTATCCTATGTTAGTCTTAGTTTGGGACTTTTTTCCTTGGGGGAGAAGAATCAAAGGAATACGGGTCTCAGGGCCAATCAATGAGTTAGGAGAAAAATCAGCCTACTTCTCCCCGGGTCACGAAGATCTAAGTAAGGAGGGACTTCTAGTGACTAGTTTGAAGTGGCGAATCTTCTTTCTTCCTATCTGGGCCTAGTCTGACTCATCGAAGATGCACGGAATCGTCTTTACTCGACGCTGTGAAGAAGAAAGCAAGTAGTCGCTTCCAAGAGCTAGGAAGCTGAGACTGGACCAATTTCCTTTGGTATGTAGCAAAGAAATCAAGGACTGAACTTCTGCCTGCTCTAAAGGAAGTAAATCTATTTAATTGATTGTTCCGCTGGGGGGAAAGGAACCACTGCACCGGGTTGTTCATACTCTTACCTCGTTAGAGAAAGAAATCTGCCTCATTTTTTCTTGGCGTTCGATTTCCCTTCGGACTAAACAAGAAGTGGGTGAATCAACTAAACAGTAGGAGATCAATTTCCTTCCGGGTAGGTAGAGCGGTTAATAGCTATTAGGCCTTTTAGGTAAGTTCCCTTCTTCCTATGCAGTTAGCTCGACTCCTGGTCTAGCTCTTAATAGGCATGTAGCCGTAGGTGTTTTCTCTTCTTTCATCTCAAGCTCCCGGGAGAAAGGCATAAACCGCTAAAATAATAAAGGAGAAATGCCCAACAAAGTCCTTAACCACGCGAAAGAGAGATGCAATCCGAACCTCAGGAAAGATCCGATCCCAAGTGCCGTTCTGTTCTCTTTATTTTTTAGGGCTGACGCGAGCCGCTTAAATGCTTTTGAGTAAATGCCAGTTTCAAGATAAAGAACTAAGGCTATAGGGATCAATCCCAGACCTAGGACCAAGTGACTGAAGAAGTATGGTTCGGTTGACCGAGGTTGAGGTAGAAGGAGCGAAAGCCAAAAGATAAGGAGAGGAATTTCAAAACCCTTCTCCATAAGGCAATGTCAGAATCCTTTACTTCAGCTGCTTCCGGTATGTAACAAAGAACTCGAATCTAATTCTCCTTATGTTAGTCAAAAACTTCCTTAGGAGAATCCACCTCTTTCTAGCTGAGACTGAGACCTGCTCACAATCATACTTCTCCTCGGGATGTGAGAAAGAACTCAAAGAGAATGACGAGCATGTGACACAGGAAAGAGTTCCTTCTGTCAAATTACCTCTTTACTAAGAATCTTCCTTGATTTGATACCTTTTCTTTCTTCTCAACAACTAGTTATTTAGCCTCTTCATCTGACTTAGCGGATCCCTATGGGAATAGAAGTTTAAAAAACCAGTGCTAAAGCTCATAATCTTACTTAAGACCGAAGATAATATCATTCTTGTTTTGCTTTTGCTGACGAGCATCTTTCTCCTAAGTCTCTAACTTTCACTCCTGTGATAAATCTTCCTCGAGAAGGGAATGTCAGAAGCTTTTGAATCTCCCCCTCTCTGGGACGATAAGTAGGTAAGAATTAAGATTTGACATTTGCTTCAAACCAAGTTAACCTGTATTGTATTTTATATGAATCCTTTTTACATGCCGGGTCTTTGTAAGTGAACTTCCCACAGTGTCTGAAGATAGGGGAGTAAGAGTGACTTTGTGCTGCAACTGATTCTAGGGTTCCTTCTTAAGATCAACCAACTTAAGGTTTTATAATCTTCATACGGGAATGCCCCAGAAGGGGAATCCTAATACCTAATTATTTTTATTAACTTAATATTTAAGAAAGAAAGGATTTTAGGAAGGGCAAGTCCACTGGCTTAGACCATAGCTAACACAAAAAGCTAAACGATACAAGTGTTGTTTAGTGGGATTTACCTTGAAAGACAGGAATTCTTTTTCATCTTCTCGGAAAAGACCCTGTATAAGTCGACGTCTTAACCTGACTTCCTGAGCTCAGTTGATTGTTGAAGCAGTAGCTCTGGATCGAGAGCTGGATGCTTACCTTAACGGCCTTACTCGCTTTATGCGTCGATGGGCGAATCCTTTCTGGAGGCCGTATGGAATGAAGGAGAAAGAGCTCATCTTGACTTGATAGCATGTTAAATACCTACTTCCATAGGTCACCTTCCTTCTATTTTCTTTCTATAAACGATCGACCCAGGAAACCCACAGACGTCTCAGGCCAGATTTGCATAACGTCTCCCACCAGAGAGTCATCCAAAGGTGGATGCAAGTGATGGAAAGGTTAGATATATGAACCGCTAGGATCCAACAATCGATAGAAGAGAAGATGGAGGGCTTACCGATAGTTAAGCATAGCATAGCTTTCCGGTCCTCATAAAGGGCTACCGTTGGGGCATCGACAGCACGGGGATTTGTTTTCACTACATTACCAACCTTCTGAGCAGCCGAGACCTTATCATAAAGACGAGAACTAATGGGTGGAGTAGCAAAATGGCGAGAAGCTATAATAGAAGTCTTGCGGCTGCAAATCTATATGGAAGTGAAAGTCTTTTCAAAAAGCAAGCCAGTTCCCTTTCATTTCTTCTACTGAATTTGAGCAACTCGAGTATGAACACTGTATCGCTATGCCCCTCGCTTGCCTTAGTAGTTAGGGTGGGTCTTACTTTCTATACTGACGGATAGTAGCGTTCGAGCTTACTCTTAGCCATTGGAAGTAGTTGCTGATGGAGAAGCCTAGGGATAAGTGAGTGGATCTCCTTAGTGTTTAAGGATCTTTCTCCTTTACGGTCTAACTATGATGCAGGGCGGGGAAATAGCTTACCATTGGGTAGGTCATCATCTGAGAAGGATATGGCCCATCGGTGCAGTGAGAATTCTACCACATTCTCTAGGTCAGTAGGGGTGCTTTCTACAGGTACCCGGGCATCGGCCAAGAACTTCTTGAAAACTTCCTGGTGCTTAGGAGAGGTTTGTAGGAGCTCTAGGATGGATATGGAGGCTTGAGTCCTATTGAGCTGTCCTAACAAGTCCTAAGTTGTTGGCGTCTGGCTCTCTCTCTTTATTTAAACGCAATATCTTCATTTAAGTCGAAGACTGACTATTGATTTCTGCTTGTACTTCCTCTCTCGTTAGTGTACTCGTGGTACTCGGTAGTGTGCTTGTGAGGAGGAGTCACATGGGGATATAGACAGTTGATCAATGCCATGGCCAAATCGAAACCCAAGTCGGTGAGAAAGGGGCTCATACACGTTGAAGTGTAAATCAATGGGAAGAACACTCGGGCCATCGTAAACAGGGGTCCTACCCACAACTTTCTCTCAGTAGAGGAGGCAAAGACAGACGGGTTGAAGCCCAATAAGGTTGAGAATCCTCAAGCCTGTCCACTCAAGGTAAAAGCCCTATGAAGGTCTGGCTCGTGCGGTGTTGAAAAAGAGCTTGCATTAAGTCTACGCTGATCTGTGACCCCAATTCCCTCTTCTGTGTCGATGGAAGTAGCCCCTATCCTGTCCGGAAAAGTCTTCTTTAGTTGTGGTTCTAACCTCAACGAATGGAGGAAAAATGCACCACACCTTTTTTCCACCTTCGCCCCGCTGCTCTCGCCTTCCTTCACAATCGCCTTGCCTTTCCCCATGGCCGCCATCACCACTGCCTCCCTCGTACCCCGCACGGACCTCGTATCAGATCGAGATCTAGAGAACCAAGAGTGGGCAGATTCAACAAAGAATCCCCTTGATCACTCCGAGTCCTACTAGATCCAGATCCGAAACACAAAGGGAGCGAGACACCGCTCAGAACCGGCAAGGGCACGCAGGAAGCCACGAAAAAGAAAGCCACTATGAAGGAGATCTGATTACTCGAAAGTGCGAATCAAACTATAGGTTAATCCGCCAAGATCCGAGACCAAATCCCCCGAAACCCTAGAGCAGGAAACCCGCGAGCCCGTGGATACCTTTGTCTAGTCTGACTCTATAGGGTAGGAAAGAGCAAGAGAGCTGTACTCGTGTTATAGTCCTTCTTGAATAGCAGAAAGCGCTAACTTTAAGAGCTGCTAAGAAGTCCCGTGATAAGGTGTTCTTATAGCTAACGTGCTGGGCACTTCTCTTTTAGCGCTTGCTGCTTTTGAGTAGATAATAGCTGTGTTATTGAGCGGGAGAGGGCAGATCCACTTTACGGGAAGGGGAAAGTCGACTAAAGTAGGTTAGCTGATGTCTACGGCCGCAATTCCTTATAACGCTTTTCTTGCAAGCGTCTTTCGTCGTTTCCTTAATCTGGCAATACTACAGCTTGGGATGACCACCAAGATGATGCTTCATCGAAGACCACATCTCGGGATGTATAGCAAGGGTCGGTATTCGGGTCACAACACTTCCACCCTTTTCGCTCATTATCATATCCAACGAATATACATCGGATAGCTTTCTTGTCGAATTTACTTCGTAGATGACTGGGCACAAAGACTACGCATACACAACCAAAAAAACGAAAGTGACTTCATAGTCTACTTGGTAAGGGGGTCGACGATTCCATAGCTTCTCGAATGGTGAGATTCAGCTTTAAGGGAGGAAGGAAATTAAAGGGAAGGAGAGTTGGGAATCAACGGCTAACGGGAAAGCAAAGGTACGTATTTGCTATGCCAATGGTTGTAAGCTACTATTTCTGCAGTGCCAGCTAAGGAAGAAGGGAAAGAAAGTCAGTCCCGAAACTCAGAAGTAGATTCTTTCTTTGATTGATAATGTCTATCCAATTCTTCGAACCTTGCCAGTGTAAGTTTTAGTTGTACTTTGCTCTGCCGCCTTTTTTTTCCTAAAATCTGTTTCAAAAGTCTTTGATAAAGCCTGTTTTTGCCATTGATCTAGTTGGAGTGGTATAAATTCTTTCCAGGGGTAGACAATAGATAGATTGATTTACCCGGTAAAAGATCTCATGATAGTCAGCCTATGAGAGAAGTTACCATTAGGGCTTTCCCTTGGACATTATCCGACAAAACTTATATCAGACTGAGAGATTTCAACTTATCAAACAAGATACCCTCGATCTCCTACACCGACAGACGGACATAGCGAAAAATCATCCTGGCGCCTTTCTTCGTTTGAGGAATTTTCCGATAGAAATGGTTTGCTTTTGCACATCGAAACCAAAAATGAATCTCGCGGATACATATAATTCAGAAGAATAGGTGAGTGATTCATACACAGCATCTCTTTCTTTTATCGAGGAGCAAGAAAACTACTGCGCGTTACTAACGCTATACGGCTTTCGCGCGCCTAAGCGAAATCCGTTGCTTGTTCGAAGCTGAAGAAAGGAACGAGTGATGCCATTCCTTTGTTGGCAGCACGAAGTAGAACGGGTTCTTGAAAGAAAGCAAGAGCAATCGCAGCTTTCTCTCTGCCTCATTCCTGCCTTCGCAAACATGTGCCATTGAGGCCTTCGAAGCGCAATCGACCCTCTTTCTTCTTAATATTGGCATCGGTAGGACCAGGCGAAGTCGTTGCCTTTTGAATCAAGAGATACCCGGCAAACGACATCCAACCATGCCCCTTCCCTCGTCTTGGGAGATGAGAGTTCCTGAAACTGAAGCTTCGCCCTTTATCCGAGATATAGTTTGACCAGGGCATAGACGGAGTACTACTCGCCGGTTGAATTCCAAAAGAGCGTGATGGCTCGAGGTCAAATCCATGTTCCTAAGTCAAGATGAAGCGAATACTAAAGTAAGAAAAGGAAACTGAAACTCATCTCATGAGAATCTATAGTTTGACGCCTGAGACGAAAGCATTGGGACTTCTCCTTGCCTGTCCGAACAAGGAAAGTTGCACATTGACAGTTGAGCAATCGTGGGGCCAACCACAGTCTTATTTTCCATACCTCTTCTCGACTACTAAAGGCAAGGTAGCGGGAAAGCTCATCTCTTGCCCCAAACGCACTTCCAACCTATATAGAATTCAAAGGCATGACCAGAAGAAACTGCTGGTGATGAAGTCAGTTAAGAAGACTCGGTTGTTGGAGAAGGAGCTGTTGTTTTTGCACTCATAGGCAGCTGCTTCAACTCTATCAAATGGAGGAAGACAACCACTGTTACTTCTCTTTTTAGCTTATATCCGACCTTCTAAACACTGAAAGTGAAATCACCTGTACACTTCCCTCGAAGTGACCTCCTTTCAAAGACCCAGAAGTCTTCGACTACCTTGACTTTCAAGAAGAAGAAGATTTCGCCATGGGTTTGGCTACCACTGACGTGGAGCACCGTTTTTTACTTCCTGGCGCCTGTTTTTCCTGATCTCTTCACGACTTAAGCAAACCAAAAATGAAAGGAGAGGTTTCTTTTTGAACGACCACCGGGAGAGGTACGTAGTGAAAAGACTGAAAGGAGAGGAGCGTAGCAGCTCGAGTGACAACGAGAGGACCGAAATAACGTAACGCCTTTTCTTGACATCTGGCGGATGATTTCACATTCATCGTTAAACGCAACTTTCTCAGTAGCGAATATAGCCGTCTGCTGCGATTGCGATAGACCTTATCGCGATCTGTGCATACTCGCACTCTCAAAATGGAGAGGTCGTGGCCTGCCTCATATAGCTCATATAGCGCCGTATTCGTGACTTACGTACCTTTAGATCCGTACGTCAAAGTACACCCCATTTGCGTTCACCTTTTCGGTTTATTTGAATTCCGTTCTCAGATCAGATTAGATACTATGAACTCTTAGTCAGACTGTATAATAGGCATACGAGACCTAACTAAATGGATTGCTAGCAGTGAGAATACCCGATGTTAAGTAAATAGCTCTATGAATGATGCTATAGGGTACGATCTAAAAGGATTCCAGATAACAGTGAAAGATTTTCATATTAATCAAGCAAGTTCAAGTTTTAGTCCTTATCTAGTAGGTTTCACCAGATTGATTGCTTTCCTAATGGTTTGAGATCCAGTTTCAGTCCTTCTTTCTGCTATCGATCTAGTAGCAAGCAAGCCCGTTCTTGAGATTGAGCTCGTAGTGCTTGAAGCTGTGAGCCCGTCTGATATAAACTAAGGAAGAAAAGTTCGACGAAAGAAAGCTGGCGTAGAAGTTTTCTATCACAGTTATCGGTATTCTTTTCATCTTCGGTTTCCCACTTCTCTGTCTCTGGGCGAATCCCTCTACTTTAGGAAGTTACCCACGCACGGGTGTGGGACGCGAAGGCTAACACAAGAAAGTAGGAGTGACCAGAAAAGGATTAAGGCTACCCACCTTGAAATAGGAAAGGCTACCATCGCCTGCGTAAAGACTACTTTTTGGTAGAAAAAAATGAACCAGGCGCTGTAGTAAAGTAAGACCATACTATGAGTATGTATGGATTTTCATATAACGTATATATATGAAAATACGATAGTACGACGAGATAGATAAAACCTAGTTCACTCGCCCTGGCCGCAGGTCTGACAGTCATCTTCTACGAACCCATGCATCTATATCTATAGACCGGGCTGGCACTGACTGTAACGATCCAGAAAGACCGAAACCAGAAACGGGGATTGAAACAGAACCATCAGAGGATTTTGACTCCTCCGAAACGTTGGCTATCCGCCACCCCACTGGCATTACAACCCCCTCTGGGGCCCATGCCGGATCTCAGAATCCGTCATAACTTCCCGAAGTTCTTCGGTGCAGGATCTTATTATGCGGAAGACTTTCCAAATCTCTACACTGATCATTCTATCGAGGATGAGACGGTAGCAGCACATAATAGGGGCTGTTCGTCAAAACATTTGACGGATTAGCTCTGAGCTGAGGCAGTTGACCCCTTATGACGTATGCCCCTTCCTGTGGCAGGACTCGCCGAGCGACTTCGAGGCCTAAAATGCCCATAAAGAAAACAAAAGAATCTTTTTCTTTTGAATCTAAAATTTCCTTAGTTCAAGCTCCATCCCAACTCAAACTGTGGAAAGCTGTCCAATTGAAAGTGCTAACATGCTAAGACTCTTACTCCTACTAGGCGAAATAGTCCTGCCCTCCCTGACGAATTTACTTGCTAACAGCATAAAAATATGCAACCCCTTCTCTTCCGAAAGAGCTGACTTTTGATGGCATGAGCTTGTGAAGTCCCACAGCAGATTCTATACCAGTCTTCTATCCAACAGCGCTTACTCTTGTTGCAACGGCTATGCCATTAAGAGCTTCTACGGGACTAGTAGTGCTTATCAATCATCAACAGAAGCAAGCGGAGGCTCGAAGGCTTTATGGCGCGCTTTCCGTTTTCTCGCTTGGTAGTTCATAGTAACCGAGGAGAGGTTGAGAATAAGACAATGAATGGAATGGTCCGGCAGTTGACTCCTTGCTGGTTAGCCGGGGACAAGGTAGGCTTATAGGGCTGGTTACTATCAAAATCCTTCCAATAGCTTAGCTCGATCTCTTTCATTTCAAAATGTAATGTAATTGCGTAATTGGAACGGAAACTTAGAACTTCCTTACTCTAGTTATCGGCTTAGATTGCAGTCTTAATAACGCACTACTGGCTGCAAGTTCGAGCCCTTACTTTAAGCCTTTGATGCTAACCATACCTCAAAAGCTTACAGATTAGAGCGTGGGAGAGCTTTATTAAACTAAAGACTACTACTTTTGACTCCTACTCCCAGACCCAGCATAAGAGAAGAAAAGAAAACAAAAGAAAGAGATGCGGATAAAAGTAATTCAAAAGTAAGTTGCCCTTACTTCTGATCCTAGTGCTCAGGAGAGGGATAACAAAGGGTAAGGATTCGACTAGCAATTCTTCCAACAGTTCAATCTGGGGCACTTGGATCCTTCCGTCATTGAAAAATTTCCCTAGATCAGCTAATCCGTAACTTCCTTCGCTGCCTTTCGAGCTTAACTGCATCGGAGGTTTTTATGTTGATTGATCCCGTTTTCAATCGAATCCTATTCTCACCCTCGAGTCAGAAGTTGTTCTGTTAAAGTTGCGGTAGGTGTAGGAGTTGCTGCTTTCAGACCCATAAAGGAGAAAGCCAAAAGGCGTCATTTCACTCTTTCGAGATCGAAGAATAGAACTAGGAACGTCGAGTGAAGTTAAAGTAGGGGAGGGAAAGCTAGTTCTCTAACAGAGGGGCATAGCGTCTTTACTCTTTCCTTCCTTACTTGTCTTCAAATCGTCTTACTTTGATTAAGGCTTTGAAAAGATTTTTCAGTAGTGACAAGGGAGACCCAAGCAGCTTAGTTTTTAGGTTCTTCTGGGCATCTGAGATGAGGAAACTCCTAGTGCGTGCGAAGGCTAGCTGGTGAAAGTCGATAACGCTTAGTCGGTGCGGTGATACAAGAGCATTTATTCTGCTCTTTCTGTTGTTAGCAAGGTTTTAGTAGTCTTTCCCTGGCATTGGCATTCAAGGAGATGCTGCTTTTTTCGTCTTATAACGGAATAGAAACCATAATTTCTCCCGGAAAAAAGATCAGGTTACCGGCTTCTTAATCCGATCTCGCACAAGAGAAGAAAGCAAGACCTGCCCTTCTTCAACAGTCCGAGAGGATCGATTACCGGCTTCGCGAGACCTTTTCTATCTACTCATGGCGTCGCTCTACGGGTCCTTGCTTTCTCGATCCACTAACTTCGTGCTGAAGAAACTTTCAATTTTTGGATTTTCTAAGGCTAGACTGAACACCAACTAAATCTCGACAAAATACAAGCAACTACAAGAACCGGAGTGAACAGACGCTTTCAGTGAGTCTTATAGACCCCCTCTTTCTGGTAGTGGGGCGGGTTACGCTTGAAACCCAAGGTTTGATAGAAATCTTACTTTCCGGTAGACTGAACACTTTCTCTTTATAGACCACCGAGCAGACCCTTTTCCCTTTTTATAAGGGCGTCCGTTTGAAGTTTCCAATTTCTTTCTGATTCTCCAGTGTGGAAGGTGCTGAGCCTCCTTAGTTCAGGTCAAATACAAAACTGGATTTGGTTCCCGCTCGTTCGTACTCATGGAGATGGCTTTCCTTCTTAACTGGCACCGAAGCCAAGGGAATGCATTTCAAGAAGAGACAACCTGTACGCCTACTTAGCAATTCCTCGTAAATAAAGATGCCGAAAGTCAGACAATAGATAGAGAGTCTCTGATCATAAGTAGTTCTTTGAAATAGAAAATAGGGACCTTTTTCACCGAGTTCCGGGGGTGGCTTTCCTGGTTTGTTTGCCGGGATGACACTCGCTTGGTTTCCCCCCGGGGAAGAGAACCCGTCTTAGGCAGCTCCTGTAGTTCATTTTCTTTGTCCAGAAATCTCTGTCTATTGAAAGTAAGGAGATGTAGCAGGTTTACTAATAATAAGATCGGAGAGTCCCGCGTGGAAGGGCCTCCGCTCTCGCTCAAGGATATATGACTAATGTACTGGACTGCTAGCGGGTACCCTAATAGTTGACTAAAAGGATTCCCTACTCTCTGTCCTGTTGGTCTAATTCGACGGATATGTGCTACCATTCATAAAAGGCTATTCGATAGCTGCTGATTCGAGAACAAAGATTCATTGTGCAGCTGAGTCAATAGGAGCCGTGCCGGTTGGGGGAAGCGAGGATGGTATTTGGTTTGCCCGAACCTGGGCACAGGCCCTTGATTTACGCAAATACAAGTGTCAACTTGTTCCGAAGGGCTCTGAAGTCAAGATGAATATGCACTTTCTAGCACTCGGATTAGGAAAACTATAAACCTAAACCTTCTTTTATGTCCGGTGAACTTTGGGATGGGTAAGAGCTCCCCGAAGCGCTACCTGCAGGTAGCTTTGGCCTCTTCTCTGCTCGATGCCTATTCTGTTCCTTCTGTGGCATTTGTCTACTAGTGCTACTCGAAGTTTGCATTCTATTCCTCTTTTTCTATGTCAGTTGCTTCCTTCCCTATTTCTGTTTTTCTTGAGGGTCCTGCTGTGAGCGCGAGGCTCATAGCACTGTTCTGTTCGGATATCGTATATCGTACTGCTAAGCAGTCTTTAAGTCAAGCAGGTGCCTCTACGCAGTGAGCCGTGAATCCATGAAGTTTCACTAGACAATATAGGATTTTCATCTCCTACCAAGGTCACATTGGCAGCAGTGTGATACGGAGGATCACACACGCCACCAATCGACCGCAATGACGTATGACTCGAAGCCTCAGGAGAGTAGCCCTCATCACAAGCCGACCGAAATTCAAGCTACAAGCTCCAGATCAAAGAAAGAAGGCAGTTCCGCAGTCTTCCCCTTGGTTACCTCATACATTCAAAGAAAATTCTTCTTCTAAAAGGCTTTTCCATCTTTAACAAAGAGAAGAAGCATGAGTGGAGTGGTGAGCTAAAGCAGGGAAGCGCGCAAGAGAAGAGCTATAGCTAGTCTCCAGGTTCTAAGTCCCCGCGTTGTACTGTAGAAGTCAACCCACCAGCAAGGAGTTGTGAGTAATTCGGGAAAAAGTAAGGAAGGTTGAGGAAATCCCACTATTTGTTTTGGGAAAGACCTCACTCGCACGTAATATATAAGGCTCTTCTTGAAATACGTGGGCGAATAACCAATCCAATAAGTCTTTCTGGCTGGATCTCCCCCAATAGACTCCTTTTAGTAGGTGTCCCCGAGAATGCCTGTCATAAGCATTATAAAGCTCGATCGGAGGTGGCTTTCCTTTCTTGTTGAACCTATTTCCTCTGTGCAGATGAGCCCCCCGCCTTTCTATTCTCTTTCAGATTGAACCTTGAAGGTGTCCAAGGCTTCTAAACCTTCGATGAGGTGAAGGCACGTATTCGGATCTGACCCAGTTACCCCTTAATGTCCAACTATAGGTCTTACCAAAAGTCCCTTATTCCAATTCTTGAACAGCAAACAACCAGTTCAGATTGGATTCTCTTTCGGAAAGGAGAAGGGCCAACAGGCGTCTATTCTATTGAATTTACCCGTTTGGGAACGCCCAGTGCCAGGGTAGACTTTTTTACTTTCTTTCTTTGTCTACGACAATACCTCTTGTTGAGAGATTTAGAAATCCTATTTTAAAGCGCACCAGTCATCGAGACAAAGGACCCATTCTTTTGGCCTTTTTGATTGCAAGTCTTTTCTCAAATCTATCTCTGACGCGTCAATTCGTTCTCTTCCCGGTCAGAGCGGGCCCATAGATAGAATAGATAGAGAAGGCGCATGGAATA
>Ga0268252_1000364_pt1 | contig 30217 bp, 28 predicted proteins | sample AgamicMgSfrz_FD_200244 | JGI IMG/M metagenome (GOLD analysis project Ga0268252, IMG submission 200244) | Agave microbial communities from Guanajuato, Mexico - Mg.Sf.rz (v2) (version 3) | ecosystem: Host-associated > Plants > Phyllosphere > Phylloplane/Leaf | place: Guanajuato, Mexico | collected... | reverse complement strand
TTCATCTAGTAATTCCATGCTGGCACAAGGAGGAATCGCTGCTGCCTTTTCAGCACATGATTCAGTTCAGCAGCATGTGCAAGATACACTAGCTGCCGGCTGTGATCACAATGATGAAAGAATTGTACAAGAAATCGTGAAACTTGGAAAACATCTTGTGGAGCAGCTCGTCGCAGAAGGCTGTCCATTTGATCAAGATGAGGCGGGAGAGCCGCAATTAGGCAAAGAGGGAGCACATACCACTCATCGCATCTTGCACGCGGGAGGAGATCAATCAGGCAAAACCCTTGTTCAGTTTCTAAAAAGTCAGCTTGGCTCACATATTCATTTATACGAATATCATCATGTCATTGATCTATTGATTCATGAAGGGAGATGTACGGGTGTTGTATGGAAAGACGAGAAAGGACACGTACATACGATGACCGCAGATGCCGTTGTTTTATCAACTGGCGGCTGCGGCTCCCTATATGAGACAAACACAAATGATCCTTCTGTAACAGGAGACGGACTGATGATGGCCTACCGGGCCGGGGCGCAATTAGTGGATCTCGAATTTGTTCAATTCCATCCTACTCTTTTAACAATCGCGGGAAAAGTAGCTGGTCTCATTTCAGAGGCAGTACGGGGAGAGGGAGCTTATTTAGAAGATGAAACAGGCAGGCGGATCATGAAAGATATTCACCCGCAAGCTGATTTAGCACCTAGAGATGTGGTCGCTAGAGCGATTTTTCATGAGCAGCAATTAGGTCATCAATTGTATCTTAACATCCATGATATTCCGCATTTTTCAGCTCGTTTTCCGGCCATAGCTCAGATGTGCCAGCGTGCCGGCGTCGATATGGCAAGCGGCAGGCTGCCAATTTCTCCCGGTATGCACTTTTTAATGGGCGGTATCAGCGTCAATGAATATGGAGAAACGACTGTTCCAGCGCTATTTGCCATTGGAGAAGCGGCCTGCACTGGCTTACACGGTGCGAATCGATTGGCGAGTAATTCTCTTCTGGAAGGTCTCGTGTTAGGCAGAAAAGCGGCACAAAGAATTGATCAGCTGCCTAAACAGAAAGAAACAAGTCCACCTTTTTCTATTCAAGAAATATGGATGGTCCCAATGATTTCAACAGGTCAGCTGAGACAATGGATGACTACATTTGCGGCCATTGTGAGAGATGAAAAAGGCTTGCAGACTTTGCTTCATTCGTTGCAACATGTCAATTTTCAGCAAATTAATGTGAAGGATATCACAAATGAACAGATCGAATTAAGCAATCAATGGGCATTAGCGGTTTGCCTTGCTAAATCTGGATTACTTCGTACAGAAAGCAGAGGCGGCCATTATCGAATGGATTATCCAGAGCGGAGTGATGCGTTGTGGCGGGGCAGGCAGATTGTTCATGAAAAAGGCCACATTCACATTATGAAAAATGAAAGGATCGGTGCCAAATGGAACGTTTACAGTTAAAACAAATGCTCACTCATTTTTTCACAGAAGATATTGGCTTTGGAGATGTATCAGCTGATGCCATCTTTGGAGACAAGGAAGGAACGGCTCTTATCATTGCGAAACAATCTGGTGTATTGGCAGGGTCACAACTGATTGATACAGGGTACCGCCTGTTGAATGAACAGATTCAAACTGAGCTGTTTTTTCAAGAAGGTGATTGGATTGATTCAGGGGCTGTACTGGCGAAAATAAAGGGCCCAGTCAACGACTTATTAAAAGGAGAAAGGGTCATTTTAAATCTATTGCAGCGAATGACAGGTATCGCCACTTTAACACATCAGGCGGTGCAGCGATTAGATGACCCGTCTATTACGATTTGTGATACGAGAAAAACGACACCCGGCTTGCGTATGTTAGAAAAATACGCAGTAAAGACAGGCGGTGGAAAGAATCATCGCTTTGGCTTATCGGATGGGGTGATGATTAAAGATAATCATATTGCGGCATGTGGTTCTATCCGTGAAGCTGTAGAGAAAGCAAGAGCATATGCCGGGCATATGGTGAAAATTGAAGTGGAAATTGAATCAGAGACGCAGCTTATGGAAGCCATTGAAGCAAAAGCGGATGTTATCATGTTTGATAACTGCTCTCCGGACGAGGTAAAACGTTTTAAACAAATGACGCCAGCGTCCATTCTGACAGAGGCTTCAGGAGGCATCACGCTAGAGACATTGCCAAGCTACAGGGGGACAGGAGTCGATCTTATTTCACTTGGTTTTCTGACTCATTCAGCCCCAGCATTTGATTTTAGTATGAATATGGAAATCAGTCATAAAGGGGGAACAACTCATGTCCATGCTTAATGTATTAGCCCATCAACATGCAGTCATAATGCCAGATGAATATAAACACCGCTCTGATGATGAGATGAAGCAGCGAGTGTTAGAAATTAAGCGGGCTTTTGGTTCAAAGCTTTTTATACCGGGTCACCATTATCAAAAGGATGAGGTCATCGAATTTGCAGATGCCACAGGAGATTCATTGCAGCTGGCACAAATAGCTGCTGGCAATCATGAGGCTGAATACATTGTGTTCTGCGGTGTTCACTTTATGGCAGAAACGGCAGATATGCTGTCAAACAAGAATCAAAGCGTCGTATTGCCAGATATGAGGGCGGGCTGTTCAATGGCAGATATGGCGAACATGAAACAAACAGACAGAGCATGGGAGCAGCTCACTGATCTGTTTGGGGATACAATACTTCCGCTTACGTATGTCAATTCAACAGCAGACATTAAAGCATTTGTCGGCAAACATGGCGGGGCGACTGTTACTTCGTCAAACGCTAAAAAAGTACTCGAGTGGGCGCTGACACAAAAAGAACGGATTCTGTTTCTCCCTGATCAGCACCTAGGGCGTAATACGGCTTTTGATTTAGGTATTCCGCTAGAAGAAATGGCTGTGTGGGATCAGATAGAAGAAAAGCTCATCACCGATCAGCCGCTTTCTCGTATTAAGATGATTTTATGGAAAGGCCATTGCTCCGTACACGAAAAGTTTACCGTTCAGAATATAGAAGAAATGAGAAAAAAAGACCGTGACATTCAAATTCTTGTCCATCCTGAATGCACGCATGAAGTCGTAAGGGCTTCTGACCTAGCAGGTTCAACGAAATTTATTATTGATACGATCAAACAGGCACCAGCAGGAAGCAAGTGGGCGATTGGAACAGAGATGAATTTAGTCAAACGGATCATAGCGCAGCACCCAGATAAACAAATTGAATCCCTTAACCCAGATATGTGTCCATGTTTGACTATGAACCGGATTGATCTGCCTCATTTGTTATGGTCACTTGAAAGCATTGAGAAGGGCCAGCCGGCCGGGTTGATACAGGTCAATGAAGACATCACGAAAGACGCATTGCTTGCACTTGAAAAAATGCTCGCCATTAAATAATGAATCAGCCCCTCCTATCAGAAAACAAGTTTTTATCATATTGGCTTGTAAATAGGCATAAATTTATGTTGAAACATATTGTACTTCTGACATAACCGTTACGTTCACGTTTTGCATAGGAGGGGAAAACGTTGAAAATTCATATTGTGCAAAAAGGAGACTCCCTTTGGAAAATTTCAAAGAAATACGGAGTCGACTTTCAAGAATTGAAAAAACTAAATTCACAGCTCAGTAATCCTGATTTGATCATGCCGGGTATGAAGATTAAGATTCCATCTAGTGGTGTTCCTGTGAAAACAGATCATCACAAAGCAAAAGAAATGCCAAAAACGAAAGAACATCCGTTTGTGAAAGAAAAGCCAAAAGATGTCGTGCAAGTGCAAGATACGAAACCGAAGGAAAAGCCAAATGAACCAGTACCTTATGTACCGCCAGTGCCAAAGATCGAGCAGCCAGTTTTTCCGCAAGTCGATGTGAACTATTATCAGACCAATCTCTACCAGCCATTCACGCCTCCTCCCAAAAAAGATCATCAAGTGAAAAAAGATCACGTTCATGAGAAGAAAGATCATGTTCATGACAAAAAGGATCACAAGGATCATTTTCATCATGAAAATAAAGACCATAAAGATAACAAGGACCATTTTCACCATGAAAATAAAGGTCATCTAAAAGATGAAGTGGCAAAGGGGTATGATCCGTTTATTCATATTCCGCATCAAAAAGAGGAGGGAAAAGACATGGAGCATGGCAATTATCCGAACCTTCCTAACTTCCCGCAAATGCCAAATATGGGAGGGGCAGCGGTAGGGGGAGTGGCTGAAAATAACGAGCATCATCATCATGAACCATATGATCCTTATTTTGGTTATGGTCATTACATGCCGGCGATGTATCCATATCCGCAGCAAATGGTGCCGGCATCGCCAATTTTACCGGGATCAGGCCTATGTTATCCAATCCAGCCATATTATCATCATCATATGATGCCATATCCATACCCGGCTCATCCGTATTATCCTGCGTATCAAGCGCCAGCTTACTACGGAGAGAATCATGAGCACCATGCAAACGACGGACATCACTGGCATCACCTTATGCATTCAAACGCCAACGCAAATGCCAACGCAAATCAAGGATTTTATCCAAATGTTTCAAATCCAGCATATGGAAAGGAAGACTGCGGATGCGATGATGGTATGAAGCACCATCAGCCTTGGCCAGGACATCATCCAAATCCTGTTCCTTATGGCCAAATGGGGGCTTATCCAGCTCAGCCTTACATGCAGCCATATCCAGGTCAATCCGTTTTTGCAAGGCCGGAGGATGAAGAAGAAGATTAATGACAGAAGGAACGATCTCAATCGTTCCTTTTTTTGTTTATAACTGACAGCTTGATTTTTTTCCTAACTGTACATGCTAAAACAGAGCCTGTTTCGCGCTCATGAGATTGAATTTGTACAGGGGGTTTTTCGTTTGAGACAAAAATGGCAAAAAACAATCGCATTAGTGCTTCTTCCTATTGGTTTAACGGCATGTGGTGCAAATAATAATGCAGGTGTCGATACACGTCATAATCAATCAGGCCAGCCGGTTGGTTATCATTCGAATCAACGAGCGGAAGACAACAACCAAGATCATCAAGGACCAGTTTCTGAACTTATGGAGGGAATGAACGGTAGAAATACAACGAATGTTGATTATCGTACACGTCCTCAAACGGATGATCGAATGCCTCTCACAGGTGGAGATGGACGCTACAGTCATGGAGATATGAACTATCATAACCAAATGTCGTTCTCAGGCTATGATAAACAAGAGAACATTCAGCGTTCTAGAAAAATTGCCAACCGCGTCAATAAAATGAATCACGTGGCAGACTCTCAAGTCATGGTGACGGATGAGAATGTGTATATTGCCATTAAATCAGATGGCCGCCTGACGTCAGAAGGCGTATCACAAGTAGAAGAAGCAGCGACTCGTTATGCGGATGGAAGAGCAGTCCAAGTCATAAAAGATGAAGGTGCATTCACACGCTTTAGAGACATGAGAAGAACGCAATTTGAAACAGGCCAAACAGGCATGACCCGATAGTTTGATAAAAAGGCTAAAGTTCATCACGAACTTTAGCCTTTTCTTAAAAATAAACCTTGATGCCTATATAAAATTCGTAAAAGAAATAACAACCAAACCCTAGTAATAAAATACCAGCAATAATGGATGTCCACTTGATCATCGTCCGATTCATCACTTTTCTTGTTAACGATACAAGTGTGAGAAGACCGATGTCATGAAGGAGAATCCCTGCCAAAATACCGGCGGCAGCCAGCATAAATTCAGATGAATCTGTTTTTGTATACGCATCCGCAAGTACAGCACCAAAAACAGAAACCCAGAACACAAGATTTCCAGGAGATACCGCCACGAGCAAGCCGTTTCGATATGTTTTTGCGAATGATTTATTGACCTTTTCCCCTGCTAAATGGATATCTTGATCCGCGTGTTTAATGGAGTCGTATGCGAGAATCATTAAAAATACAGCTCCGATCAGCAGCGGGATTTGAACAAACGGCAAAGATAAAAACTGAGCAAATCCAGCATATAAAGCTAAGATAAGTAATAAGTCTATGGTCATACCGCCTGCTCCGACAGTTAAGCCATGAAAGAATCCGTTTTTCAGTCCTTGTTTTGTCATTTCAACCGTGATTGCTCCAACAGGCAGAGCAATTGAGAATCCTACGACGATAAATGTGAGAAATGTTTGCAATCAACTAGAACTTCCTTTGAATAAATTGTATAAAAATTCTCCTTTTAGATTAATTATACATAATAGGAGAAAAGGATCAACGATTATTTCAGATGTAATTGAAATGAGAGCATCTGTTAAATGAAAAAAGACTGTTTTTCTTTCCGGGGATGCTTGTTTCTTTTTCTGCTTCCTCAAGGGCAGCCTCCTTTTTAACCAATATACTTCTTTGCAGATATGTGAGATAGATATTTTGTGTGAATATAAAAAAATTTAAACTTCTTGGGTTTGAATGGTAACAAGGAGGGGAAATGAGTTGAATAGAGAATGAAAAGAGCTGATCTTTTTGACCAGCGAACAAGAAAGAGTGGAAGGTGATCTTATGATGAAAGTATTTAAGGTAACATTTCATATGAACAATGGGGAAGTGCTTGATTTCGAGCTCAAACGTCCAGCTACCTATGATGTGTATAAAAAAATTGAAGAAGCCAATCATTGGTTTAAGCTGAATAATGAAATCATTAACCTATTAAACGTCAATAGTATCCATGTAGAAACGGAATAACGCAGAAAGCCGCTCGTAGAGAGCGGCTTTCATTATGCAGAAAAATCATTTCGATTATTGAGCTGCCCGCGGGACAGCCAGTTTTTTTTATAGAAATATGCAATCACTTCAAGCCACAGACGCGGTGCTTTTTTAGGGAAAAAGGGTTTTTGGTAATAGGCATAAGCGGCTTTTAAATCATCCCATTGATGACATGCTTTCGTTTGTGTGAATCTGGCAACGTCAATGACCCTGATCCGTCCTTCTTTTGTTAAGATCAGATTGCGCAGATGGATATCAGAAGGATTTAATCCTTTCTCGCGCGCTTCCTCCAGCGCATCATCGACTTGATTGATCATTTGTTTTTTAATAGGAATTCCTTTTGTAAGGCATTCATAGAATGTGTAGCCTTTAATATATTCCATTAAAATATACTGATCCCCAGACTCATAAATCTCAGGGTAGTAAGACGAACCAGAAAGTTTTTCGTAAATGGAAGCCTCTTTGCGGGCAATATGCTGATAAGAAGGGAAAAAGACTTTTAGTGCCATTTTCTTGCCATCTTTTTTGTATAAAAAGACATAGGCACTTCTTCCTTTGCCGCACAGCTCAAGTTCTGCCGGCTTATAGGCAAGCTTATGAAAACGTTTCTCATCATGATACTGAATCGATTCGGCTAATCTTTTGACATCTGACATTGACTTCACCTTCTTTGGTTTCAGTTTATGCGGCTGAAAAACGAATGATGAAAAAAACGTGTCATTCGATAAAGCAATGGATTGTATAAAGCATAACATTTACGAATGAAGGATACAACGAAAGACTCTTACCATGCATTTGAATGATCGATTTGGTTAATGTTTAGAAAAATGGGTCAAACTACGTATGTCATGCATCGATCTCATGTTCTAAAGAGGTGTAAATAGTGAAAGTGAAGATGAAATGTTTCGTTACAGGACTTATCATGACAAGTGTGCTTTTTTTCGCTGCGGATATGGAAGGAAAAGAACACTTGCAAAAGCAGTCAAACTCTATCACCGTCCAGCTTGAAAAAGTCTATCTAGACGGCGATGTGAGTATTGAAAGACACCGGGCATCATTAGAAGACAAAGACACATTCTGGACGCAGTATAAAGGCTGGACGCTGGTAGAACAAAAAGAGGATTTTGCCCTTTTTAGAAAGCAAATTGATGATATCTCTCCATTAAGTAAAGCAAATGGATATATCGGATTATCAGAGGACGGTGTGATTTCTACGTTTCATGGAAGGCCTGACGGCTGGGCGGAGCCTATTCATCTCTTTTTTCAAATTGATACGTCCCGTTTAGAAAGTCATGTGGAAAAGCAGCTTGAGCAAGGCATTCCTTTTCGAACAAAGGATGAATTTGAGCATGTGCTTGAAGTTATGGAGCCTTACCGAAATGAAATATCATTTTAAAGCGTGTAACAGCTTGCTGGTGTGAAGGCCGCAAGCTGTTTTTCGTGGTTTCATCATAAAAATGTACTGAGCGAACGTATGTTAACTTTTATTGCGGTTTTCTCTTCGATTTATGTTACAATGGAGAACAGTCAAAGAGGTGAAAACGGTGATAGAGTTTGTAAAAGGGACCATTGATTATGTGTGCCCGCAATATGTTGTCATTGAAAACGGCGGAGTGGGATATCAAGTCTATACCCCAAACCCGTTTATCTATCGAGTAAATAAACAAGAAACGATTTATACGTATCATTACATAAAGGAAGACGCCTTTTCGTTATACGGTTTTCAAACACGAGAAGAAAAAGCGCTGTTCACAAAACTATTAAATGTCACAGGAATTGGGCCAAAGGGTGCACTCGCCATTCTTGCTTCCGGGGATCCTGGCGCTGTCATTTCAGCAATAGAACGTGAAGATGAAGCGTTCCTGATTAAATTCCCTGGTGTGGGTAAAAAAACAGCACGTCAAATCATTCTAGATCTAAAAGGCAAACTTGCAGATGTGGTGCCAGAAATGATTGGCAACTTATTTAATCATGAGGACCACATTCAGGTCGAAACGCAGCAAACTGCATTAGATGAAGCGCTTGAAGCCTTAAGTGTTCTTGGATACGGTGATCGTGAAATCAAAAAGGTTCTTCCATTATTAAAAGAAGAAAAGAATCTCACAACCGATCAATATGTGAAAAAAGCTTTACAAAAAATGTTGAAATAGGGTGATGTCTCATGGATGAACGGCTCGTCTCAACTGAAGCAGACAACCATGAATCAGCCATTGAGCAAAGTCTGCGGCCACAGACACTTAGCCAATATATCGGTCAGCAAAAAGTAAAGGATAACCTCAGCGTATTTATTGAAGCTGCCCGCATGAGGCAGGAAACGCTTGATCATGTCCTTTTATATGGACCTCCTGGACTTGGAAAAACAACACTTGCGTCGATCATTGCCAATGAAATGAATGTTCAGCTGCGTACAACGTCAGGACCAGCGATTGAGCGTCCTGGTGATTTGGCGGCCATCTTAACATCTCTTGAGCCAGGTGATGTATTGTTTATTGATGAAATTCACCGCTTGCAGCGCTCAATTGAAGAAGTGCTGTACCCAGCAATGGAGGACTTTTGTTTAGATATTGTCATTGGAAAAGGAGATACAGCACGCTCTGTACGGCTTGATTTACCGCCATTTACGCTTGTAGGTGCAACGACTCGTGTCGGCCTGTTAACAGCGCCGCTTCGTGATAGGTTTGGGGTACATGCAAGATTGGAATACTATGAGCAAAGAGATTTGGCTCACATTGTGGCAAGAACAGCCGAGCTGTTTGAGATTGGGATCGATATTCGCTCTGCCGAAGAAATTGCGAGACGCTCCCGGGGAACACCGAGGGTTGCCAACCGTTTGCTCAGAAGAGTAAGAGATTTTGCGCAGGTGCTTGGGAATCATGCCATTACGCAGGACATTGCAGAAGATGCCCTTGAGCGTCTTCAAGTCGACAGGCTTGGCCTCGATCATATAGATCATAAGCTCCTTTTAAGTATGATCGAAAAATTTAGAGGCGGTCCTGTTGGGCTTGATACGATCTCAGCGACAATAGGAGAAGAATCACATACGATTGAAGATGTGTACGAACCGTACTTACTGCAAATTGGTTTCCTGCAAAGAACACCAAGAGGGCGGGTCGTCACAAGAGAAGCGTATGAACATTTTCAAATGGAGGTTCCGATTCGTGACTGAATTCCCTAAAATATTAATGATTTTAGGTGGTGTCCTTTTTGCCGCAGGATTAGTGTTTCAATTGGTTGGTAAGCTTCCAGGTGATATTTTTGTGAAAAAAGGAAATGTAACGTTCTTTTTTCCTGTCATTACATGCATTGTCATTAGTATCGTACTGACCATATTACTTAATATCTTTGGACGGATGAAATAACGTTAACTAGTTAACTACAGAATAGGTGAAGGAAATGAAGCTAGAACTATTTGATTTTGATTTACCAGAAAGATTAATTGCACAAGTGCCGCTTGAAAAAAGAGATGCATCAAGACTGATGGTCTTAAACAAACAAACGGGTGCGATTACACATGATACATTCTCACAAATCATCGATTATTTTCAAAAGGGTGATTGTCTCGTTCTAAACAATACGCGCGTTCTGCCTGCACGTCTGTTTGGTATGAAAGAGGATACAGGTGCCAAAGTAGAGCTGCTTCTATTGAAACAAGAAGAGGGAGACAACTGGGAAACACTTGTCAAACCAGCCAAACGGGTGAAAAAAGGGACGGTTATCACGTTTGGTGATGGACGGCTCAAAGCAGTATGCACAGAGGAAATGGAACATGGCGGAAGAAAAGTCGAGTTTCAATATACAGGCATTTTTTATGAAGTGCTTGAATCCCTTGGTGAAATGCCGCTGCCTCCATATATTAAAGAGCAGCTTGACGACCGTGAACGCTATCAAACCGTTTATTCAAAAGAGGTTGGCTCCGCTGCTGCGCCAACTGCCGGTCTCCACTTTACAACCGAGCTGCTGGATGCGCTGAAAGCGAAAGGTATACACATTGCTTTCATTACGCTGCACGTAGGGCTTGGCACGTTTCGTCCGGTAAGTGCAGAACGTATTGAAGAACACGAAATGCACGCAGAGTTTTATGAAATGAATGAAGAAACAGCTGATGAGCTTAACCGCGTTCGCAAGGAAGGCGGACGGATTATTTCAGTCGGCACTACGTCGACAAGAACGCTTGAAACCATTGCAAGTGCACATGATGGTGAGTTCAAAGCCTCAAGCGGCTGGACGTCGATCTTTATTTACCCTGGCTACACATTCAAGGCAATTGATGGCATGATCACGAATTTCCATCTGCCAAAATCCTCGTTAATTATGCTTGTCAGCGCATTAGCTGGGCGAGAGCACGTACTAAAAGCGTACAATGAGGCTGTTAAAGAGGAATACCGATTCTTCAGCTTTGGCGATGCCATGCTGATTCAATAACATTATACAACTAAGACAGGAGGGCTCATTTTTGTCGCAATTACCGATACGTTATGAGTTCATTAAATCATGCAAACAGACAGGTGCACGTCTTGGCCGCGTTCATACACCGCACGGCTCCTTTGAAACACCTGTATTTATGCCAGTAGGTACACTGGCTACAGTCAAAACAATGGCGCCTGAAGAATTAAAGGCTATGGATGCAGGCATCATCTTAAGTAATACGTACCACTTATGGCTCCGTCCAGGTCACGATATCGTAAAAGAAGCAGGCGGTCTGCACAAATTTATGAACTGGGATCGAGCAATTCTAACAGATTCAGGCGGATTCCAAGTTTTTTCATTGAGTGAATTTAGAAAAATTGAAGAAGAAGGCGTTCACTTCCGTAATCACTTAAATGGAGACAAGCTGTTCCTATCTCCTGAAAAAGCCATGGACATCCAAAATGCACTTGGCTCTGATATTATGATGGCATTTGATGAATGCCCGCCGTATCCTGCAGAGTACGATTACATGAAACGTTCTGTGGAGCGGACAAGCAGGTGGGCAGAGCGTTGTCTAACAGCGCACCAGCGTCCGGAGGATCAAGGGCTGTTTGGGATTGTCCAAGGCGGAGAATACGAAGAGCTTCGAAAACAAAGTGCAAAAGACCTTGTTTCACTTGATTTCCCAGGTTACGCCATCGGAGGCTTATCTGTAGGGGAACCAAAAGATGTGATGAATCGTGTACTAGAGTTCACAACACCATTTTTACCGGCAGACAAGCCGAGGTACCTAATGGGTGTCGGCTCACCAGACTCCTTAATTGACGGCGCCATTCGCGGAGTAGATATGTTTGACTGCGTACTGCCGACGCGAATTGCAAGAAACGGCACCTTGATGACAAGTGAAGGCCGACTTGTTGTGAAAAATGCAAAATATGAGCGTGACTTTAGACCAATTGATGAAAACTGTGACTGCTATACATGTAAAAACTACACACGCGCCTATATTAGACATCTCATCCGAACAAATGAAACGTTCGGAATTCGATTAACAACTTATCATAATCTTCATTTTCTGTTAAAATTAATGGAGCAAGTGAGAGAAGCTATCCGTGAGGATCGTTTAGGTGATTTTAAAGAAGAGTTTTTTGAGCGTTACGGCTTTAACAAACCGAATGCGAAAAACTTTTAACGCATAAACGAAAGGCTTTACAATGCTTTAGAAAGGGGTGAAATAGAATGGATGGTGGTATGGGTTCAATCATTATGATTGTTGTCATGTTTGCTGTGCTTTACTTCTTGTTAATCCGTCCACAGCAAAAGCAACAGAAAGCTGTGCGTCAGATGCAGCAATCTTTATCAAAAGGCGATAAAATCGTCACAATCGGTGGTTTACACGGTGAAATCGACTCAATTGATGAATCAAAAGTGGTCATCAAAACAAGCGAAAACAACCGTTTAACTTTCGACCGTCGTGCTATTAGAGAATTAGCTGATAAAGGCTAACCCTCTGATACATAGCCATAAAAAAAGAGCGATAAGACCGCTCTTTTTTTATTTGCCTCGAAGATTGACGCCAATCATTCCCCCCAGCATACAAATGCCTAAAAATGCCCCATGATAGATAAACTGCTCTGGTGAGAACGTTTTTCCAAACCCCAAATATTGAAATAAAAATACGGTGAGAGAAAAAATGACAGATGTGATCGCACCAATTAGCCAGCCGCGCTCCTTTGCTTTCCCGCCAGAAATGATGCCTCCTAATAAAAGGGCAGTAAAAGACAAAATCATAATCATCCATGTAAATGATGATTCCTGCATCCTTGTGAATGTAAGCAAGAGCGACACAAGTAAACTTGTGACAACCATCACGACAAAAATGGCAATTAAGCCGGATAAAATGCCTTTTCCAATTTGTTTCGTTTCTTGCATGTGATTTGTCTCCTCTCCAATTGAACGAAGCTTGTCTTTTACTAAAATGTATTCACAGTGAAGAAAAAATAGACATGTTTCAGACGTTTCTTTTCTACATAAATAAAGTGTTTTGACACAAGCTATGTTGGAGAAGGAGGGTTTACATCACATGCAGGACATCTTGATCATTTCCATGAGAACCATCATTTTATATTTTCTTATTTGGTTTATTTTTCGCTTAATGGGCAAAAGGGAAATTGGCGAGCTGAGTATTTTAGATCTAGTCATTTTTATGATGATCGCTGAAATTGCAGTTCTCGCCATAGAAGAAGTAGAGGATCGCATGTTACATACGGTATGGCCAATCCTGCTGTTAACCTTCATTCAAATCACACTTGCCTACCTTTCATTGAAATTTCAAGGTGTTCGGCGCTTTCTTGATGGCAAACCGGCCTTGCTCATCATTAATGGGAAAATAGATGAGGGTGCAATGAGAAAACAACGATACAATTTTGATGACCTGCTCATTCAATTAAGAGAAAATAACATCGACAGCATTCAGGATGTCTCTTACGCCATTTTAGAGCCGTCTGGAAAGCTCGCCGTTGTCGAAAAAGAAAACAAGCGCAAACATGCAGCGCTTGAGCTTCCGCTTATTGCGGACGGTGTAGTGCAGCATGACCACCTTAAGCAAATCAATCAAAATGAACAGTGGCTGAAAGATGAGCTTGCTAAAAGAGGCTATCATGATATCGAACAAATCTCTTACTGCAGCTTTAATCAAAAAACGCTTTATATTGATTTGAAAGATGAAGTGATTAAAAAGAGATGAGCTAAAACAGCTTCCCGATAAACGGGATGCGGCGCAGCTCTTCTCGTTTCACAAGGCCAAGGCAGATTAGTAGAATGACATACAGCGTGCATGTAACAAAGATGAGTGTCACAAGTTCAAGAGGAGCAGAAAAGAGTCCGTTTACTTGAGACTTCAGCCAAAGGCTGACAGCCCCCGTGCCGATAATCACAAGGACGCATATCCCATATTCCTTTAATGGTAAATGAATAGGCAGCACCTTTCCAACAGTTGCCGCATGGAGCAGCGTGACAAGGATGATGCCGATTAAGATCGCAAGTGCAGCGCCCATAATGCCAAAGCCAGGCTGGGAAGCAAGAACAAAAATCATCCCTGTTTTTACAATAGCGCCAATCAGGCTGTTGGTCATCGCCGCACCAGCTAAATTGAGTGCTTGAAGCACGGCTTGAAGGGGCCCCTGAAAATAATATAGAAGGAAAAATGGCGCCATGAATTTCACATAAATGGACGCGTGTGATGAACCATACATAAAGAGCGTTAAATCTTCGGCGTAAACGAAAAGAATAATACATGAAATGCCTCCGCTGAGTAAACATAGGCGCATCGCCTGCTTCAGGCGGTATTCGACCGTTTTACGTTTGTTCTGCTCCATTCCTTCACTGATCGCCGGAACTAATGCAGTGGAGAGTGAATACGTAATAAAACTAGGCAGTGTCAAAAGGGTCAGAGCAAGCCCAGTCAACTCCCCGTACTGTCTTGTCGCCTCTACAGCCGCATAACCAGCAATAGCAAGACTTTGCGCGACAACAATCGGCTCTAAAAACCACGAAATATTCCCGATAAAACGGCTGCCTGTTGTTGGCAGGGCAATGCTCATCAGCTGTTTAAATGTGTCCTTCCCGTCATGAATCGCCTTAAAAAATCGTTTTCGAATACGAATGGTCTTTTTATAGCGAAAGGCGATCAATAAGTAAGCAAGGGAAATCATCTCTCCAATCACAGATGACACCATCGCACCTGCTGCCGCAAATTCAATCCCGTAAGGAAGGAAAGCCGTTGTACATACCGCCACTAGCGAAATTCTTGCGACCTGCTCCAGAACTTGAGACATCGCAAGCGGACTCATTTGCTGTCTGCCCTGGAAATAGCCTCTTAACACACTGGAAATGGCGATGACTGGTACGACAGGTGTAATAGCCAGCAGTGGGTAGACCGTTCTAGGGTCTGTCAGCATATTTTCTGCCATGATGGGCGCAAACCATAAAAAGAGCGGCGTGAAAATCAGACTGAGTGTTCCTGTTATCGCAAGGGACATGACCAGAATACGTTTTGTTTTCTGTTTGTCACCCCGGGCTTCTGCTTCTGCAACAAGCTTACTAATAGCGACAGGCAGTCCGAATTGCGTGAGCGTCACGGCGAGAAAAAAGGTAGGTGCAGCCATCATATAAAGCCCGACCCCTTCTTCGCCAATGAATCTTGCAATGACAATTCGATTGACAAAACCCAATATTCTCGTGATAAAACCTGCTAAAATTAAAATGATGGTCCCCTTTAAAAACGTTTGCTTCGTCAAATCACAGATCACCTGCCTTCTCAAACGACATAGAATCATATACAATAAGATATGCGTGTATATCGTCCAAGCATGACAAGTCTCTCGATAAAAAACTGAAAAGGGGGAGCTACGCAATGACACAACACCCAGCTGCTATATACAAAGACCATTTAAAGCCTTTTCTGTTCAGTAAGCTTGAAGAATTCATCGTTTTGGGCTATAAAGATGTAGATTTAGAGGAATTATGGTCATACTTAGAGAATAAGAAGTGGAAGAAAAAACAAGAGTATCCGATTCATGAAATGGTTGCAGATATTTTATCTGTGAAAATAGGCGAATTTATGAACTATGCAACCGTTCAGTCGTTTAAAACGTCTGCTTTTTTGGACAGTGAAGATGGCAAGAATATGCTTGATGAACTGTTGAAATAAGCCATCTTAATGGATTCAGGTGTTTAAGGAGGAAATACATAATGAAAAAAGGGCGCATACTTGCGTTTTTCTTAGTGGTTCTGTTAATCGGAACTGGTGTGGGCTTACTGACAAAGCCTGTTGCGAAAGATATGACGCTAGGGCTGGACTTACAGGGCGGATTTGAAGTCCTGTATGATGTACATCCAGTGAAAAAAGAAGACAAGATCACAAATAGTGTTCTTGTTAGTACAGTGGAAGCTCTTAACCGAAGAGCGAACGTGCTTGGGGTAAGTGAGCCAAACATCTCGATTGAAGGCAACAACCGTATCCGCGTGCAGCTTGCGGGGGTAAAAGATCAAAACAGGGCACGGGAGATTCTTTCTACTGAAGCACAGCTCTCCTTCAGAGATACGAATGACAAAGAGCTCCTAAACGGATCTGATCTTGTTGAAAACGGTGCAAAACAAACATTCAATCAAACGAATGAGCCGATTGTGACAGTCAAACTAAAGGATGCGAAAAAGTTTGGTGACGTGACAAGAAAAGTAGCAGCGATGGCACCAAATAATCAGCTTGTCATTTGGCTTGATTATCACAAAGGAGATTCCTTCAAAAAAGAAGTCTCTAAATCAAACCACAAGTATGTGTCTGCGCCGAATGTGAATCAAGAGATTAACAGCAGTGACGTACAAATTGAAGGAAACTTTACGGTTCGAGAGGCTAAAGACCTTGCGAGCATTTTAAATGCCGGAGCATTGCCAGTCAAATTAACCGAAAAATATTCAACATCTGTAAGTGCACAGTTTGGTGAACAAGCACTGAATGAAACAGTGTTCGCAGGAATTGTAGGAATCGCATTTATCTTCTTATTCATGCTGTTTTATTACCGATTACCTGGTCTTATAGCTGTCATCACACTTTCAGCTTATATCTACATTACGCTGCAAGTGTTTGACTGGATGGGCGCGGTTATGACACTGCCTGGAATTGCCGCACTCATTTTAGGGGTAGGGATGGCTGTTGATGCCAACATTATTACTTATGAGCGGATCAAAGAAGAGCTGAAGCTCGGCAAATCTGTCCGTTCTGCTTTCAGATCAGGGAACCGCAGATCATTTGCGACCATCTTTGATGCTAACTTAACAAGTATTATTGCCGGCGGAGTGCTGTTCTTCTTCGGGACAAGCTCTGTAAAAGGATTTGCAACCATGCTCATCCTATCAATTTTAACAAGCTTTATCACGGCTGTATTCCTATCAAGATTCCTTCTTGGACTGCTTGTAGAAAGCCGTGCGCTAGACCGCAAAAAAGGCTGGTTTGGTGTCCGCAAAAAAGACATCATGAGTATTCATGAAACTACAGAAAATACCGAACCGAAAACGCCATTTGATAAATGGGATTTCGTCAGCAAACGTAAAGGCTTTATGATTTTCTCCATAGCTGTTACTATTGCGGGAATCATCGTCCTTTCGATCTTCAAGCTCAATGCTGGTATTGACTTTGCTAGTGGAACGAGAATTGATGTTCAAAGCGATCACAAGCTGACAACTGCACAAGTAGAGCAAGACTTTAAAAAGCTAGGTCTTGAAGCAGACAGTGTTGTGCTGTCGGGGCAAAAAGAAAATCAGGCAGCTGCTCGATTTGTCGGGGTGCCGAACAAAGAAAAAATCGCTGAAGTGAAGGATTACTTCAAAGATAAATACGGCACTGAGCCGAACGTAAGTACAGTATCACCGACTGTCGGAAAAGAACTTGCCCGTAATGCGCTATATGCCGTCATCATTGCTTCCATTGGGATCATTTTATATGTATCCGTCCGTTTTGAGTATAAGATGGCGATTGCGGCGATTATCTCACTGCTGTACGATGCATTCTTTATTGTCGCCTTCTTTAGTATTACGCGCTTAGAGGTGGATGTCACCTTCATTGCCGCGATCCTCACGGTCATTGGGTACTCGATCAACGACACGATCGTTACCTTCGACAGGGTTCGTGAGCAAATGAAGAAACGTAATCCGAAAACCATTGAAGATCTATCGTACATTGTGAACTTAAGCTTACAGCAAACCTTTACGCGATCTGTCAACACGGTGCTGACTGTACTTGTCGTTGTTGTCGCACTGCTTATCTTCGGATCAGCGTCGATTACAAACTTCTCCATCGCCTTACTTGTTGGCTTATTAACAGGGGTGTACTCATCCCTTTACATCGCGGCACAAATTTGGCTGATGTGGAAAGGCCGTGAGCTGAAAAAACCAGCTAAGATAGATACAGATCAAGATATTTAATCTAGAAAGACTGCTTTTTCGGCAGTCTTTTTCTATCGATTTTTCTGAAAATAAGATGATTTGAAAAAACATTTCGGGTTTCATTGATCTTAAAATGGTCTTTTGCTATAATGACTTACGTTTAGACCAGTATAGAAAGCAAGTGTCTGTTTAGGCATTTGGCTTTATTCATTGGAGGGGCTGTTATGAAGGTTCGGGAAACTGAACTGCCAGGTATCGGTCATAAAGCCGAAATGATCACAAGAAATAATGAGAAGCTTGCCATCATTACACATGATGACGGCAGAAGAGAAATGTATCATTTTCAGGAGGACGACCATGAAGAAACGATTTCTGGCATCCTGCTAAACGATGAAGAAGCAAGACAAATTGCGGCTATTTTAGGCGGCATGGTCTATAAGCCGAAAGCGCTTGAAACCGTAGAGGTAGCCATTGATGAACTGGTGATTGAATGGTTTAAAATTGAAAAGAATGCACCAGCTGTTCAAAGAAGCATCGGTGACCTCAATGTTCGCCAAAACTATCAAGTAACAGTCATCGCCATTGTGAGAAAATCACATGAGAAGATTTTAAATCCAGGACCAGATACCATCATCGAAGAAGGGGATACCCTTGTCATTTCTGGAGAAAGAAAAGAATTAAAGAATCTGATTAAAGAAAAACTCAGCAGCTGATGATGCCCATGCTGATAGGTTTTCTTCCACTGCTTTCTTTCGGTGTTTAAAAAAGGCAGCGAAAAGGGAAGAATAAAAGAAAAAGCTTGGGGGATATGTAGATGAACAAACAACAATGGACCATCATACTCGCATTTATTTTCGTATTAATTGTCTCAGTATTTGCCGTGATTAATGTACGGCCTGTCGAGGTACACTACTTATTTGGAACGGCTGAATGGCCGCTGATCCTTGTCATTATCGGTTCAGTTTTAATGGGCGGGCTGATTGTGGCATTTGCAGGGATCTTCCAAATTGTGAAACTGAAACGTGAACTAAAAGCATTAAAAGCTGAGCGTGCAGCCGCTGCACCTGCTGCTTCGACGAAAAAGGCAGACAAAGATCTTCAAAAAAAATCTCATGTCACGCCTTTAAAAGAACAGCCAGCATCATTTGACCGGAAGGAAAAATAATCTTCCAGCACAATTTCATAAAATAAAAATTGAAACCCCTCAGGCCACTCTAGTATAATAGTGTGGTTGAGGGGTGAATTTATGTTATTATCCAAAATGCGCTGGGAATATGAACATCCAAGCGAAGAAAAAGTGAAATCACTCTCTGAAAATCTGAATATTTCAGCGCTGACTGCATCGCTTCTCGTAAAAAGAGGACTTGAAGAAGTAGAAGAGGCGAGGTCTTTTTTATTTGATCAAAAAGCCGAATTTCATGATCCATTTCTATTAAAAGGAATGAAAGAAGCAGTGGAGCGCATCAACAAAGCGATCGAAGAGCAGGAATCGATTGTGATCTTCGGAGACTATGATGCAGATGGTGTGACAAGTACGTCTGTACTTTTACATACATTAAAAGAGCGGTCTGCGATAGTAGACTTTTATATTCCAGATCGATTTAAAGAAGGCTATGGGCCTAATGAACAGGCATTTCGATATATCAAGGAGCAAGGAGCATCGCTTGTCATCACGGTCGATACAGGCATTGCTGCTGTAAATGAAGCACGTATTGCAAAAGAAATAGGGTTAGACCTGATCATTACAGATCACCATGAACCAAGTGAGGAGCTGCCTGAGGCACTTGCCATTGTCCATCCTAAGCAGCCTGGCTGTGAGTATCCCTTTAAAGAACTTGCTGGTGTAGGCGTAGCGTTTAAAGTGGCGCATGCACTGCTTGGGAAGCTGCCAGTACAGCTGTTAGATCTTGCAGCAATCGGGACAATCGCGGATCTTGTACCGCTTCATGATGAGAATAGATGGCTCGCCAAAAAAGGGCTTATGCAGCTTCGACAGTCGAATAGACCGGGGCTGAAAGCGTTATTGAAAGAAGCGGGAGCCACTCTAGAAGAAGCAAGCGAGGAAACGGTCGGCTTTCAAATTGCGCCAAGGCTGAATGCTGTTGGGCGAATTGAACAGGCAGATCCAGCCGTTCATCTTCTGATGACTGAGGATAAGGATGAAGCAGAAGAGCTCGCTCGTTTTGTACAGGAACTAAATAAAGAACGACAAAAGATTGTCAGTACGATCACAGAAGAAGCCATTCAAATGGTGGAAGAGACGCGTGATGACCAGTCTGCGATCGTTGTAGCGAAAGCTGGCTGGAATCCGGGCGTTGTCGGAATTGTTGCCTCTAAATTGATGGATACTTTTTCTCGTCCGGCAATTGTACTTGGAATAGATGAAGAAACGCAAATGGCAAAAGGATCAGCCCGGAGTATTCCTGGCTTCGATCTATTTTTCCATCTAAGCAAATGCCGCGACATCCTGCCGCATTTCGGCGGGCATCCGATGGCAGCAGGGATGACACTTCGAGCGGATGATGTCGCTTTACTAAGGGAAAGATTAAATCAATATGCAAATGAAACATTGACGGAAGAAGATTTTATTCCCATTCAGCGGGTCGATGCCGTGTGCAAGGTAGACGAATTGACGGTACAAGCGATTGAAGAAGCGGGAATGCTGTCACCATTTGGTATGTCAAATCCAAAACCGTTCATTATGATTGAAAATGCAAAGCTTGAAGATATCCGAACGATTGGGGCAAATCACAACCATATTAAAATGTCTCTGAAAGACGAAGACACGCTGCTTGATTGTGTCGGCTTTCACCAAGGGAAATTAAAAGAAGAAATTGTTCCAGGCAGCCGCATTTCCGTGATTGGAGAAATGTCCGTCAATGAATGGAATAACCGGAAAAAACCCCAGCTCATGCTAAAAGATGCACGAGTTGATGAATGGCAGCTGTTTGATCTGCGCGGGAAAAAGGATTGGGAGAAGAAAGTCTCGGCGCTTGATTCAGAAAAATCTTTGGTTGTCTGTTTTGATGAAGCAACAAAACAGGACGTCGATATTCCCATTCATCATGTTCATGCAGAAAATGTATCAACGTTTGATGTACATGGAAAGTATGTGGTCTTTGTGGATGTTCCCGCAGATGAGCAATTGCTGAAGCAGCTTTTAGAAAATCAAAAGCCTGCAAGAATTTATACGGTTTTTCAAAGAAAAGAAGATCATTTTATGTCCTCTTTCCCAAGCCGTGACCAATTCAAATGGTTTTATGGGTTCTTGTTTAAACGGGGAAGTTTTCCTATCAAAGAACAAGGAATGGAGCTGGCCAAACATAGAGGCTGGACAAAAGATACAATCATTTTTATGACAAAGGTGTTTTTTGAACTCGGTTTTGTTAAAATAGAGAATGGTGTGCTGTCAATAGTACTTGATGCCCCTAAAAAAGATTTAACGGCATCAGCGTCCTATACAGCAAAACAACGATTGATGGAACTCGATCAAACACTAACATATTCCTCAGCTAAAGAACTGAAGGAATGGCTGAATAGCATAATGAGCGAAGTCTCACCTGTGCTTTGACGTACGAGGAGGAAAAGAAAAAGATGGATTTAAAACAATATGTGACAGTTGTACCTGACTACCCAAAGGAAGGTGTACAATTTAAAGATATTACAACGTTAATGGATAAAGGCGAAGTGTACCGTTATGCAACGGATCAAATCGTTGAATACGCGAAGGAAAGAGACATTGATCTCATTGTTGGACCTGAAGCGCGTGGATTCATTATTGGCTGCCCTGTAGCATACGCACTTGGTGTAGGTTTTGCACCGGTTCGTAAAGAAGGAAAGCTTCCTCGTGAAGTCGTTAAAGTCGATTACGGCTTGGAATATGGTAAAGATGTATTAACGATTCATAAAGATGCGATTCGTCCTGGTCAGCGTGTCCTGATTACAGATGACTTACTTGCGACTGGTGGAACAATTGAAGCGTCCATCAAGCTTGTAGAGGAATTAGGCGGCGTTGTGGCAGGGATTGCATTTTTGATTGAGCTGACGTATCTGGATGGCAGAAAGAAGCTTGACGGCTACGACATCATGACGTTAATGCAATACTAATGGAGTTTTCGTAAAAAGCACTCAGTAAGAAGGGTGCTTTTTTCCTATCAAAAATCTTTTAGCGGACTTCTTCTCTTTACATCTATCGAATTTTTCTTGATAATAAACTACAATACAGTTTTCATTTAAAAAGGTGATTCCATGGCGAACGAACAAGTTTTAACGGCGCAGCAGGTCATTGACAAGGCAAGAGAATACCTGTCCGCTGAACATATTCAATTTATAGAACGAGCATATGAATATGCTGAAAATGCACACAAGGAGCAATACCGGAAATCTGGTGAGCCTTATATTATCCATCCAATTCAAGTGGCGGGCATTCTTGTTGACCTTGAAATGGATCCATCGACCATTGCAGGCGGTTTCCTGCACGATGTAGTTGAGGATACAGATGTGACATTACAGGATTTAAAAGCGCATTTTAACGAAGAAGTGGCGATGCTTGTTGATGGTGTCACAAAGCTCGGGAAGATTAAATATAAATCACAAGAAGAACAGCAGGCCGAAAACCATCGGAAAATGTTTGTTGCAATGGCGCAGGATATCCGCGTCATCTTGATTAAACTGGCAGACCGTCTGCATAATATGAGAACGCTCAAACACCTTCCTCAGGAAAAGCAGCGGAGAATTTCAAATGAAACCCTTGAAATCTTTGCACCGCTTGCGCACAGATTAGGGATTTCAAAGATTAAGTGGGAGCTTGAAGATACAGCACTCCGCTATTTAAATCCGCAGCAATATTACCGGATTGTGAATCTGATGAAGCGCAAACGAGCGGAACGCGAGGAATACTTGGACGAGGTTGTCAATGAAGTGAAAGACCGCGTGTCTGAGGTGAACATCAAGGCTGAATTTTCCGGCAGACCAAAACATATTTATAGCATTTATCGCAAAATGGTCTTGCAAAATAAGCAGTTTAATGAAATTTATGATCTGCTTGCCGTTCGTATTTTGGTTGACAGCATTAAAGACTGTTATGCTGTGCTCGGGATTATCCATACATGCTGGAAGCCGATGCCAGGCAGATTTAAGGATTATATTGCGATGCCAAAGCCGAACATGTACCAGTCTCTTCATACAACAGTGATTGGACCAAAAGGCGACCCGCTTGAAGTTCAGATCCGTACAGTGGAAATGCATGAAATTGCAGAATACGGGATTGCGGCACACTGGGCATACAAAGAAGGCAAAGAGTCAGCAGAATCAACGGAAGAAGCGGTCTTCCAGAAGAAGCTCTCTTGGTTTAGAGAAATTCTCGAATTTCAAAACGAATCCACAGATGCGGAAGAATTTATGGAATCGTTAAAAATCGATCTCTTTTCTGATATGGTGTTTGTGTTTACACCAAAAGGAGATGTCATTGAACTGCCGTCGGGCTCAGTTCCGATTGATTTCTCTTACCGGATTCACTCGGAAATTGGGAATAAAACGATCGGTGCCAAGGTCAATGGCAAGATGGTCACGCTCGATCACAAACTAAAAACAGGTGACATTATTGAAATTCTGACATCAAAGCACAGCTACGGGCCAAGTCAGGATTGGGTCAAGCTTGCCCAAACCTCTCAAGCGAAGCACAAGATCAGACAGTTTTTCAAAAAACAGCGCCGTGAAGAAAATGTCGAAAAAGGCCGAGAGCTCGTGGAAAAAGAAATTAAAAACCTTGAGTTTGACGTCAAAGACATTCTGACAGCTGAAAACCTGCAAAAAGTGGCTGACAAATTTAACTTTTCAAACGAAGAGGACATGTATGCAGCCGTTGGATATAACGGCATTACTGCACTACAGGTTGCCAATCGTTTAACAGAAAAAGAAAGAAAACAAAGAGATCAAGAAGAACAAGAGAAAACCGTTCAAGAAGTGACGGTGGAGCCAAAGACGTACCACGGGAAAAAACGGGAAGCTGGCGTTAAGGTCAAAGGGATTGATAACTTGCTTGTCCGATTATCTAAGTGCTGTAATCCTGTTCCTGGTGATAGCATTGTCGGTTTTATTACGAAGGGCCGAGGTGTATCTGTTCACCGCGACGACTGTCCGAACGTAAAGACAGGAGAAGCGCAGGAGCGGTTAATTCCGGTCGAGTGGGAGCATGAGCAGCCTGCTCAAAACCGTAAAGAATACAATGTGGAAATTGAAATATTAGGATATGATAGACGCGGCTTACTCAATGAGGTACTTCAAGCAGTCAACGAAACCAAAACGAACATCTCCTCTGTTTCTGGGAAGTCTGATCGTAACAAAGTGGCGACGATCCATATGGCGATCTTTATCCAAAATATTAATCACTTGCATAAAGTGGTCGAACGCATTAAACAAATCAAAGACATTTACTCTGTTCGCCGATTCATGAATTAGAAAGGAAGTATATCGTCTATGAGGCTTGTTGTGCAGCGTGTGACAAATGCATCTGTTAAGGTAGAAGAAGAGATCACAGGTGCCATCAACGAAGGTTATATGGTGCTTGTTGGTGTCACACACGAAGATACAGAAGAAGATGTGCTCTACTTAGCTGAAAAACTTGCACATTTACGTATTTTTGAAGATGAAAATGGGAAAATGAATCGTTCATTATTGGACATAAAAGGAAGCGTTCTGTCTGTATCTCAATTTACCCTTTATGGTGATACGAGAAAGGGCAGACGGCCGAATTTTATGAAAGCCGCCAAGCCGGATGCAGCCAATTCGCTTTACGAATGTTTCAATAAAACCCTTAGAGAAAAAGGCATCCATGTCGAAACTGGCCGTTTTGGTGCGATGATGGACGTGTCATTGACCAATTCAGGGCCGGTCACGATCTTGATGGACAGCAAAGAATAGATTCTCTTTAGACTGTAGATGAACTCATGCGGGAGTTTGTTTAGAGTCTTTTTCTTTTGCGGGCAAACAAAAAAGAGGCGCAGAGGCCTCTTTCTTTTTAACGAAAATATTGTTTTAATCCTTCAGTCATTCCTTCTGTGACTCGTTCTTGGTAAGAGGCGCTATAAATGATCGCTTCCTCCTGAGGATTGCTTAAGTACCCGAGTTCATATAAAAGGGAAGGGCGTTTGTTTTCTCTTAAAACAAAGTAATCTCCGAATTTGACACCCTTATCAGGGATTTGAGAGCGTTTGGCGACTTCGGAATGAACGCTTGACGCTAACTGCTGATCTTTTGCTGCTTGATAATAATACGCTGTACTTCCTCTAACACTTTGGTCCATAAAGCTATCATAATGAAGACTAATAAATGCATCTGCATTTCGGTAATGAGATGTTGCCACCCTTGATTGAAGGCTGATAAAGGTATCATCACTTCTTGTTAAATATACATTTGCACCAGAAGCCCTTAATTTGCCTGCAAGTAAATTGGCGGTTTTGATGGTGATGTTCTTTTCCAAAGCACCGTCTGCGCCAATTGTGCCGCTGTCTTTTCCGCCATGACCAGGATCAAGAACAATCGTTTTTCCTTTTAAAGAACCAGTTCCAGACGATGAATCCTGCTGAGGTCTTGGCGCTTCGCTGCTATTTTTCTTCGTTTGAACGACCCAGCTTGCCACGTAGCCAGTTCCGCCGTTTGATAGCGTCACCTCGTACCAGTCACCTTGCGTCCGAACGATTTGATAGGCAGCTCCTTTTGTTGCTCTTTCTGCAATCCCAGCAGAGGTAGAAGCGCTGTTTCGAATGTTGGTGCCGTCATAGACAATGTACGCTTTTTGCTCAGAAGCCGAAGAGGATGAACTCTTTTCAGGTGCAGAGCCTGCTCCTTTGCCTGTGACAATGTAATAGCTTGCAACCCAGCCTTTTACGCCTTTCCCCTCAATTTCATACCAGCCGTTCTGCTCTCGCAAAATGGTGATCTGTGTGTTGCGGGCAAGAGAAGCGATGACTTGTGCATTTGGTGCGGCCGATTGCCTTACATTCAAGCTCGATACGCCAACTGTGCCTGTCTCGTTAGAGCGAGAGGACTCGCCGGAGCTTGATTGAGAAGTTTTCTGCCCCCCTGAAACATAATCTGAGTGAACCCAGCCTTCTGCTTGTTTATGCGAAATTTTCGTCCATTCGCCGCTTGTCTCGAGCTTTTTAGCGGTCGCACCTTGCGGGAAAGTACCAATCACTTGATAGGAAGTCCCAGGGCCTGTCCGGATGCGAAGGTCGGAAGCTGTCGATGTAATTGTACTGTCTCCAGCCGTGCTTTGCGCCTTTGGTTTCGCGGATTTTTGAGCGCCGGATGACGTGGTAATCAGCCATGAGACGACCCAGCCTTTTTGTCCGTTTGATAATTGGATCTGCACCCATTCTCCTTGTTCAGTGAGAATGGGATAACTTTCTCCTCGCTTCACAACATCTGCAATTCCATAGCTTAAACCAGGGCCCGTTCTCACATTGATTTCATCTGTAGCGACCACAGCTTGATCTGTTTGTGCTGTAGCATGTGTCATAGGCAAAGTACTTGCGATGAGAACAAAACAAGTAAGCAGCATCATCATTTGATTGTGTTTTTTCAGATTCAAAACGGTGTTTTCCCCTCCCTTGTAAAACCGATGAATGTTAATTCGTTATGTAGTGGATGAATTCCTTGCAGTTTCCCTAATAAAAATGAATCAATCTGTTTATACTAAATAAAAATGTGATAAAAGGATGTACAAACATGAGATTAAGCAGAAAATTAGGACGAGTGCAATATAATGGACATCGTGATATCGACCGCTGGCAGCACGACGAAATGGATCAGCCAGGCTTCCTTGAAGAGACCGCATCTGAATACGGATGTACGTCAAAAGAAGAGCTGGAAAAGAAAAAGAGGCACGGCAAGGGTTGACAGAGTGGCAGCACCGACCTTATTATAATATAAATCAACACACTTGAAAATTTAAAATGTGGAACTGATGATAGAGAATAGTAGGGTAAATTGCGTGAGCAGAGAGGACTCGCCTTAGGCTGAAAGCGAATCCGCATGGCATTTATCACGAAAGAACACTCTGTAGGTTTCCTGCTGAACGCTCTAAAAATGAGTCAATAGGCGGAGAACGTGAATCTGCGTTAAGGATTTGAGCGGGAACATGGCTGGATCATGTTCCAACTAGGGTGGCACCACGGGTATAACTCTCGTCCCTACTATACACATAGTAGAGGCGGGGGTTTTTTATATGTCCACATAAAAAATGAATGATGGTCGTAGGAGGACGAAAAATGAGTTTTAATATTCCAAGAGGCACACAGGATATTTTACCTGGAGAGTCAGAACGCTGGCAGTATGTTGAACAAATTGCGAGAGATACATGTGCAGCCTTTCAATACAAAGAAATCCGCACACCGATTTTTGAGCATACAGAGCTGTTTGCACGGGGAGTAGGCGAATCAACTGATATCGTTCAAAAAGAGATGTACACATTTGAAGATAAAAAAGGACGCAGCATCACACTTCGTCCAGAGGGAACAGCATCAACCGTCCGTTCTTATGTTGAAAATAAATTGTTTGCACAGCCTGCTCAGCCAACAAAGCTGTATTACATCGGACCAATGTTCCGCTATGAACGTCCGCAAACAGGAAGATATCGTCAATTTTATCAATTTGGGATAGAAGCGATTGGTTCCAAAGATCCTGCCATTGATGCTGAGGTCATTTCGCTTGCGATGAGTGTGTATGAGAAAGCAGGTCTTTCTAACTTAAAGCTCGTCATTAACAGCCTTGGTGACAAAGAGAGCCGTGCAGACTACCGCACAGCACTGGTCAAGCACTTTGAACCAAGAATTGAGGAATTCTGTCACGACTGTCAAACGCGTTTACATCAAAATCCGCTTCGTATTCTTGATTGTAAAAAGGATCGTGATCATGAATTGATGGCAACAGCTCCATCCATTCAAGATTTCTTAAATGAAGAATCGCGGACTTATTTTGAAAAGGTTAAACAATACTTATCGGATATAGGCATTGAGTATGTCGTTGATCCAAATTTAGTACGCGGTCTTGATTACTACAATCACACAGCATTTGAGATCATGAGTAATGCAGAAGGCTTTGGTGCGATTACAACATTAGCCGGCGGCGGCCGTTATGATGGGCTCGTTGAAGGAATTGGCGGTCCTGAATCACCAGGGATCGGATTTGCGATGAGTATTGAGCGTTTCTTATCTGCGATCGATGCTGAAGGAATTGAGCTTCCTCTGCAAGATGGTATTGATCTATACATTGTTGCTCTCGGAGATGAAGCGAAGGATTATTCTGTTTCATTATTAAACCGTCTGAGAAAAGAAGGTATCTCAAGTGAAATGGACTATACAGGGAAGAAACTAAAAGGACAATTTAAAGCGGCTGATCGATTAAAAGCCAAATTTATTGCAGTTCTTGGTGAAGATGAGCTTGCGCAGCAAATTGTGAATGTGAAAGATACGACAACGGGTGAACAAATTGAAGTGAAGCTTGATGAGCTGATTCAAATGTTGAAGGCCCACCAGAAAGCGTAAAGAAGGAGTGGAATGTTTGTGTTTGGTAGAACTTTTTATTGTGGAGAAGTAACAGAAAACCAAATCGGTCAGTCAGTTGTATTAAAAGGATGGGTTCAAAAAAGGCGTGACCTAGGCGGATTAATCTTTATTGATTTGCGCGACCGTACAGGGATTGTACAAGTTGTCTTCAATCCAGACCTATCAAAAGAGGCGCTTGAGACAGCAGAATCAATTCGTAATGAATATGTCCTTGATATTAAAGGAACGGTTGTTGCAAGAGAAGAAGCAACGATCAACCCAAATTTAAAAACGGGCAAAATTGAAATTCAAGTCGAAACGGTCACCGTTTTAAATGAAGCGAAGACTCCTCCTTTTGTGATTTCAGATCAAGCAGATGAGGTATCAGAAGATGTTCGTTTAAAATATCGTTACCTGGATCTTCGCCGCCCTGCAATGTTTGAAACAATGAAAATGCGACATGAAGTCACAAAAGCATTCCGCCATTTCTTAGACGACAACGGCTTTCTAGACATTGAAACACCAATTTTAACGAAAAGTACCCCAGAAGGTGCGCGTGACTATCTTGTTCCAAGCCGTGTACACGAGGGAGAATTTTATGCACTGCCTCAGTCTCCGCAATTATTTAAACAATTGCTGATGGTTTCTGGAATGGACCGTTATTATCAAATTGCCCGCTGTTTTAGAGATGAAGACTTGCGTGCTGACCGTCAGCCGGAATTTACACAAGTCGATATTGAAATGTCCTTTATGAGTCAAGAGGACATCATGACGCTTGCTGAAGAGATGATGGCGAAGGTGATGAAAGATGTCAAAGGTGTAGACCTTACATTGCCATTACCTCGTATGACATACGATGAAGCGATGAATTCTTATGGATCTGATAAGCCGGATACTCGCTTTGAGATGAAGCTAGTGAACATTTCAGACACAGTAAAAGACTCAGATTTCAAAGTGTTTAGCGGAGCTGTGAAAAATGGTGGAGCTGTAAAAGCCATCAATGTAAAAGGGGCTGCAGCGAACTACTCAAGAAAAGACATTGATGCACTTGGTGCATTTGCATCGAACTACGGTGCAAAAGGTCTAGCTTGGCTAAAAGCAGAAGGGACTGAATTAAAAGGGCCGATCGCTAAATTCTTTGATGAAGCAAAGCAAGCTGAATTAAAAGAACAGCTGCAAGTTGAAGAAGGTGACCTTTTACTTTTTGTTGCAGATAAGACGTCTGTTGTCCATGATGCGCTTGGTGCACTTCGCTTAAAACTTGGTAAAGAGCTTGGACTGATCGATGAGTCTGTATTCAATTTCTTATGGGTTGTCGATTGGCCGCTGCTTGAAAAAGATGAAGAAGAAGGCCGCTTCTATGCTGCCCATCATCCATTCACAATGCCAGTTCGCGAGGATCTTGAATTAATTGAAACAAGCCCGGAAGACATGAAGGCGCAGGCTTACGATCTTGTGATGAATGGCTACGAGCTTGGCGGAGGTTCTATTCGTATTTTCGAAAAGGACATTCAAGAAAAGATGTTTGGCTTACTTGGTTTTTCAAAAGAAGAAGCTTACGAACAATTTGGTTTCCTGCTGGATGC
>Ga0268252_1000361_pt1 | contig 30457 bp, 25 predicted proteins | sample AgamicMgSfrz_FD_200244 | JGI IMG/M metagenome (GOLD analysis project Ga0268252, IMG submission 200244) | Agave microbial communities from Guanajuato, Mexico - Mg.Sf.rz (v2) (version 3) | ecosystem: Host-associated > Plants > Phyllosphere > Phylloplane/Leaf | place: Guanajuato, Mexico | collected... | reverse complement strand
TGCCCTTATCTGGATAATTTGTAATATTCATTTCATTATATATTTCAAAGTTATTTTACAAGAAAATAGTTGTCTAGTATGTCGAAATGAGTCGGTTGTCACAAAAAAATCGAAAAATTAGTTAATTGAGGATGCTAGTTTTTTTACGGAACTTCAAATAACACTGAAATTCAATAAAATCTTCTCGTGTCATGCCATCTTGGATTGCTTGTTCAATTAATTGAAGCCATTCTTTGTTAAGATTCGGCTTTAGAGGTACTGTTTCAATACTATTCTCTGGCTCAATTAAATAATCAATAGTTGTATGCAGAGAAGAAGCAATTTTATCAAGCATTTTTAAGGAAGGATTACTGTTAATGCCTTTTTCTAAATGACATAAATATGATTTTGAAATATGAGCCTCTTCAGCCAAGCGAGTCATTGAATAACCTTGTTTTAACCGCAAATTCTTAATTTTTTCTCCTATCACTTGAATTCATCCTCTTCTCATTGTTTTGTTCATTATAACGTAGAATAAGCTTCTTTGTGTAGATTTAATTTTAAATTACGTTCTTTATAAAGAACTAAAAACGAGCATAAAATAACCTTTTCCCTACATGGTATATAACTAAATTCATAGAGGGTTCATATAAACCATTCACAATAAAAGCAAGAAAAACATAAGACAGGAGAGATGAACATGACATGGAAAACTGAATGGACGAAATGGAGTACGCACAGCGAGTTATCAAGTGAATTAAAAAAGCAAATGAATGAAATGACTCAACGTGAACGAGAAGATGCCTTTTATAAACAGCTTGAGTTTGGAACAGGAGGGATGAGAGGCGAGCTTGGTGCGGGCCCTAATCGCATGAATATCTATACGATTCGAAAAGTCACGGCTGGACTTGCTACATACATTGAAGAAAACGGAACGGAAACTAAAAAACCCATGCATATATATACAAATAAATAAAAAGCTAAATCGATGATTCTCCTTCGGACCTTAAAACTAAATACTAAATACGTTCAATTTTAAAGCTCCGTATATAATAACAATAGATTGTAGAGTAACATTGTATAACTTATACTATCGATTTAACATATTAACAAAAGAGGTAATAAAATAAAAAATAAAGAGATAAATATCGGGTCTAAACCACTAGTAAGTTCATATTTTTACTCTTTTTTCAGTATATATTAAATGGTAAAATAACAAAAAAAGGATGTGAACATAGTTTTTATTAGGGGTAGTAAACTTTATACAGAAATATATCTTGTGAAACCGAGGTGTACATTTAAATGCCTGGGACTAGCTCTCTTTTTACTTTATAAAAAGAGTGCGAGGTGATGTTGCATAAACCCAGGTTCAGTCAAGAGATATAATATGAAAATATTAACGAATTCTAAGAAGCCTTGAGGCATTTATGAGGAGTTTATATGAATTGAAAATATATAAAATCAGCGCAACCAACAAACTATTTCACTTAATGATAAGGTGAACAAAAATGAAGAAAATACTAAATGAACGAAACGGGTTATCATAGATAAAATAATCAATTGCTTTTTTGTACTATTTTACAGCAATATGAAGGAGAATTATTTTATATAGTTATATTAATTATTAGCCTGTTAAAATAATGGTTATCTAAATAAAAGCATTGATATGAACTAGTATAACTCTTGCTTTTTTAGAATTCCTTACAGAAACCGAGAGGCTATATCTGTATTATTTATATTAATTTACTTTTTTATTAGCTATCGAGGTGGGGTTAAATGTATTTTAAAGGAAGATACTTTATTTATTGGATGATCTTAATAATCATAATAATAATCATGGCAATTAAAATGCAAGATTTAAGAAGCAATACTAGTGATTTTGTTACTCCTGAAGATTACGGTTACGGAAAAAAATACAATAATTTAGATGATAACACAAAAGCTATTAATGAAGCTTTACAAAGTGGTAAAGAAGTACGCTTTAGGGCAAAGACATATACAGTGAAGATTCCTTCCAAAAATAAGTTTTATGCATTAGAAGCGAATGGTAATTCCCCTCGTATAAGAGGAGTAGAAGGAAAAACAATTATAAAATTAAAGTTAGGTAAAGATAAAAAAAAGTTTATTAATGCTAAAAGTGGAATACTGGTAGCGTGGAATACAGAAATTAGTGGTATCATTTTTGATGGGGGATTTAACTATAAAAGACATAAAGCAAATTTATCTTCTATGGTGAATGTTGGATATAACAGTAAAGTGTATGACTGTAGATTTAAGAACTCTAAAGGTTCTAATTTAATTATAAGTAATTCAAATGTACATGTTTTTAAAAATGTATTCAGTAATTTTGGAGATCATGCTATATATATTATAAAAGAATATACAGACGCTAGAAGTTCAAACATACATATTTATAATAATGAGATAAATGAAAATAATAATTATCAGAATAGTCTTTCCAACGGTGAGGTTAGAGGGGCAGTTAAAATAAGAGACAATGTTGAGAATGTTTACATTTCTAATAATAAAATACATGGTGATGAGTGTATACTGGTAAGTGGGAAAGCCGTTAGTCAAAAAAGTATACCTTCAAAGATTCACATAAGTAGTAACAGATTATTTACCACGTATAGCGGAGTACATTTAGACACCGAATTAATTGTAGACAATGGGTATCGTATAACTAACCGTGATGTCATTGCAAAAGATAATTTAATTTATCTTCAGAATGATAATACATCTGGGATATCTTTATCAAACTCTAGAGGTGAATTCACTAAAAATTATATTACCTCTGTTTCTTTTCAAAACACTAATACTACGGGAATAACTAACTTCTCAACGGGGGATACTGAATCTTCGATAGTTACAGGTAATAGTTTTATAGGGATGAGAGTAGGTATATATTCGTTGGGAACTGGTTCAGTTATTAAAGATAATAAATTTTTTAATATAACAGAAAAAGGGGGATGCGCAATATATTCATATTATAATAACTACATTAAAAAAAACAAATTCATAAATTGTTTAGAACAGGTAAGAGAAAAAAGGAAAAACTGATTTTATATTTATTTTAATAATTATACGAGAAGTTACTTCTAATTAAATATATTCTTGCTATCTCTCTCAAAAAAGCAACATAAGGTAAAGGATTTAACGTAGGGATTTGATACTTATCAAAATTGATAAGTCTGTCCCTTAATTAAAGTTATTAATTAAATATTGTTAGAGTAACGAATGTAAATGACTCTATAAAGATTTTCATATTTTGAATGTCTGGATTTAGGTCAATAATTTGGATACGGAAAAGTTAAGCTGTAAGTTTTTTTCTAATTTGTTCCCCAATTGCTTGAGGTGTTTGATAGTCAAATCTAGGGTAAATTCTATTTCGCTTATATCAGCCTTCTATAAACTGGAACATGGTTAACTTTGTAGATGAATAATCTGTGTACTGAGTATGATACAGTCCTCCTTTCTTTAATAAGGTATGAAACTATACTCACTCCAGTCAGTTTATATCTATATCTATATCCCGTTCATATAGAGCATTATAGTGTTTATGAGTGAAGAAAAGGCAGGAGAAATAAAATGACATGGAGTCGAACGACGAATGAAAAAAGTGGAGTAATCATAGCGAAGTTTTTGGGGTATTAAAAAAACCGCTGATTAACATAACAGAACGTTAACGAGAAAATACGTTTTATAAGCAGCTCGAATTTGGAAGGGGAGCGTATGAGTATCTATACCGTTTGAAAAGTGGGGGGGGGGGGGGTTGCTGATTGCTACATACCCAAATGCTGATCGGTTAAGAGTAGCTGTAAAAAATAACAGTGGTGATTGCAGAAAGTGAAGTTTTATTTTGGAATAAAGGAAGGTACGGAGAATGAGAGTGAAGAGCGATTGCAGGAAGTTTAAGCAAGCGTCCTCAACATGGTCGAAATGATTACTCATTAACAGAAACGCGCTGACTGCCTCAGCGTGTTTTTTAATATGGACAAAAATTCACAAACGTACTATGGATAGAACAAGCCCCATGACCGATAGAAATAACGAAAGGCGAAAGCAAGAGAATAAATCAGCGAAAAGGGGATATGGTATGGGGGCATTGCGAAATTTAAGTATCTATCGAAAGCTATTAATCATGGTTATCATTTCGACGATTTCACTTATTGCGGTCGCAGTGATCAGCTATTTTTACACACTTTACACACAGCGAATTGCCGACAGCTCGGAGTCTATGTATAATGACCGCCTGCAGCCGATTAGGCAGTTAGGGCAAGTTCGAACAAATAATCGCGTGATTGATGCGAATACGCTTGAAATGATTTTATCGAAAGATGAAAACTATCAGCGCAAGCGTCTCGATGAAATTCGTGAAAAACAAGCTGAAAATAACAAGCTCATGGCGCAATACGAAAAAACATTTATGTTTGATAGCGAAAAAGAAAAACTAGCCCTGTATAAAGAGAGTATTGGTGACTTAACACAAGCAAGAAGTGAAGCCATACAGCTTGCCAAAGATGAAAAAGGAGATGAAGCCTATAACCTTTTTTCAAAAACAATAGTGCCCCTTCGTACGAGCATCAATAAAACGCTAGATAATTTTTAGACCATCAACAATGACGAAGCACAGCATATCTACCAAAAAAATAAGCAAAGCGTAAAATCAGCCGTGACCACCCTGTTACTCGTCAGCACATTGGTTATCCTACTTACAATAGGGATTGGACTTCTGATTGCACACATGATTACAAAGCCGTTAAACGATATTAAAACCCTCATGGAAACAGCAAAAGACGGGGATTTTCAAGTGCAAGGTACCTACGAATCAAAAGATGAAATTGGCTTACTTACAGCTTCATTTAATAAAATGATTGGCGGATTAAAAGAAATGATTATGTCCGTTGGAAACATTTCATCAACGGTTGCGGCTTCTTCAGAAGAACTAAGCGCCAGCGCAGAACAAAACAACAGTGCTATTGAACATATTTCAAGCATCACTGAAAAACTAGCCTCAGGATCCAACCATCAAGTGAATCAAATTCAAGAAAGCTCCACCATTATTCACCGCATTACGAACCCAATATCAGAAGTTGTTGAAAACGTTGAGCAAATCACTAAGCGAGCACTCGACACAGCTGCGATCTCAAATAGCGGAACAGCGACCGTTGAAACAGCAGCCAAACAAATGAAATCAATCAACGAAAATGTCACCGAACTCTCATCTGTTTTTCAAGGCCTTAGCGAAAACTCAGCGAAAATTAGTCAAATTAACGATGTCATTACAGCCATTGCCGACCAAACAAATTGGCTTGCTTTAAACGCAGATATTGAAGCTGCAAGAGCAGGAGATCACGGAAAAGGCTTTGCTGTTGTAGCAAGTGAAGTACGTAAACTAGCAGAAGGCTCATCTAACTCAGCGCATCAAATTAAAGATCTAGTTAGCTTAATTCAAAGCGAAACAGCTCGGACGCTGCAGTCCATGACAACCACAACCAAAGAAGTAAAAGAAGGCCTAGCAGTAGTTGAACAAGCGGGTACATCGTTTATGCAAGTTAACGAAGCCATACAGCATGTAGTGGATCAAATTCAGCAGATAGGGACTGCTATACACACTCTAGCGAAAGATACGCTTGAAGTCCATCAGGCAATCCATAAAATAAAGTCAACGGTATTGCTGAAGAAGCAGCAGCCGGTGCGCAAAACGTATCAGCCACAACTGAAAAACAGCTTGCCTCCATGGAGGAAATTGCTTCATCGACGATGGATTTAGCAAATATGTCGGAGGAATTGCAAGAGTTGATGGCAAGATTTAAAATTTAAGAAAAAGCATGGAGCGCTTGCTCCATGCTTTCTCAGGCTGTTGATAAAAAACTCAATGATAATTGTTATGCCTGAGGGGAAAGTATATCAAAAACCCAGTATAATTCGCCGCATACCAAAACCGTAAGTTATCTGATCTTTTTGTTGCCCGGTCTCAAATAAAGAAACGTTTTAAGTAAACTTAGCTGAAAAGGTTGAAAATTGTCGAAAGTTTGCCGATATAACGAAGGAAAACAAAAAAATAGACAAGGAGACAAGTAGACAGAATGAAAAAGATTTTACCTGTTTTATTAATGCTAAGTTTACCAATTATGTTCAGCTATAGCGCTACAATCAAGACTGTACAGGCAGCCGAAACAGAGCCAACGGTATCAGTGAAATTAAAAAATTATTTAGACAATCAATCCAGTATTAAAATTAAACCATCGCAGTCATATACGATTGCAGACAGCAAAGTAACGCTTCAAGCTAATACAGAGTACGAAGTAAAAGCGGCGGGGGGCAAAGTTAACCTACTGCATAACCAAGAAGTGCTTGGTGAATTCGATAGTTTCACTGTTAAACCTTCTACATATGAAGCCTTCCTTTCTATTAATAACCGAAAATACTTAGGAAACGTACAGTTTACCAACGAAAGCAACAAATATGTCAGACCTATTAATACGATTCCTATGGAAGACTATTTAAAAGGCGTTGTTCCAAAAGAAGTGTATACGTCTTGGCATAGTGACGCATTAAAATCTCAGGCTGTTGCCGCGAGAACATATGCATTAAGCTATCCAAGTAAAATCATTGATGATACAACAAGTTTTCAAGTATACGGAGGATATGAATGGTACAACAGCACCAACAGCGCAGTTGATGAAACGTTTGGAAAAGTATTAAAGTCCAACGGTGCGTTAATTAACGCTGTGTTTTCTTCAAGTAACGGTGGAATCATTGAATCTAATTATAATGCGTGGCAAAAAGCTGCTCTTCCTTACTTTCAAGTGAAAACTGATCCGTATGATTCTCAAACAAAATGGTCATTAACAATTCAAAAACAGCAAATTGACCTATCTACAAAAGACCTAAAAAACCCAGATGCTTGGTGGAGTCAAACAAAAGAAGCGGACGAAAAAATCGCAGGCAAAATTAAAGCGCAAATGCAAATAGAGACTCAATTTAAAGGAAAAGACATTAAGATTGTGGGTATTCCTAAAGTTAATCTTTATCAACCAACGTCAGGTCAACGTATGAGCAAAGGAGATATCAGCGTAACCTACGTGGTGAAAGGTGAAGTAGATCAAGACAATAAGCTTGTGGTTAAAACATGGAATCGAGTCGGAGACAAAGCAGATAGCATTCGATTTATGCTTGACGGCACTCGTTTTAAAAGCCTAATGATCACTAAACAATATCTAGATACTCAAACAATCACTATTGAAGGAAAAGGAAACGGACATGGAGTTGGCTTAAGTCAATTTGGAGCGAATGCAATGGCTGCTCAAGGAAAATCATATACGGATATACTGAACTTTTACTATCCGGGAGTAAGCTTAGTCTCTCACTACACAGATAAATACCCTCGAATCACGGTGCCAGAGCCAGCTCAAGTAAATCCAATCAAGGCTGGCGATAGTAAAATATCAGGAACAGCTGAACCTAATTCGACCATCTATGTAAAAGTATGGCCAGATACGATTGCGACAGGAAAAACAGATGCTGCAGGAAACTTTTCGTTTGACGTGCCAAAACAACAAGCAGGAACGATGCTGCATGTATTAGTGAAAGGTCAAGGTGGCTACAGTACGTATACAAAAGTCTATGTACAGTCTGACACAGCTCCTGAAGCAGCAAAAGTAAATAAGTTAAGCGATGGAGATACAACACTAAGGGGAACAGCAGAGCCGAACTCGACCATCTACGTAAAAATATGGCCGGATATTATTGCGACAGGAAAAACGGATAATGCAGGAAACTTTTCGATTACGATTCCAAAGCAGCCGGCGGGAAAACAGCTTCACGTATTAGTGAAAGGACAAGGTGGCTACAGCACGTATACCAAACTATTTGTGCAAACGGACAAAGCTCCGGAAGCAGCAAAAGTCAATGCTATTTCCAGTCAGGATACTAAGATTACGGGAATTGCTGAGCCAAACTCAACAATCTATATAAAAGTATGGCCAGATATAATTGCAACAGGAAAAACAGATAACGCAGGAAGCTTCTCTATCACCGTGACAAAGCAGAAATCTGGGACCCTTCTGCACATGCTGGTAAAAGGCCAAGGAGGCTACAGCACCTATACAAAAGTGACGGTGAAATAAAAGAATACGAGATTTCTAGAATAAGAAAAAAGCATGCAATTGGCATGCTTTTTTTTGTTTTTATACTTTTGTCTTTGTTTTTCTCGCTCGATACAACAGATATAACGCAATGGCTGCACCCAGTGAATCAACGGCTACATCTATAATCCGTCCATCTCGGCCGATAATAAATGCCTGGTGCACTTCATCTAAAAATGCAAAAACAGCTACACACAGCCATGCTTTTATGTAACGATAGCTCTGCTTTTTTAAGTTCCAGTAAAAAAGCAAGCCTAACATGCCGAAAAAAGAAAGGTGAGCAATTTTTCGTACGATGAACTCGACGTTAAAACCGTAGCTGTAGGCGGTGAAAAATTCACTGCCGGGGTGCAAAACAGACCAAAGCGTAGCGTTGTGATCCCAAACGGATGAATTTGTCCAGCTAGAAGGATCCATTACTTCTAAATGCGGAGTGTGGGAGAACTTTGAAATAGATAATAGCAAAAGAACTAATAAAACACGTTTTAAAATCATTAAAAAACTCTTTTCTCTACAAAATTTTCACTTAATGATAAAAAAAGATGATGAAAAATGCAAGGAATTAGTTAAAGTATATGACTTTATTGAGGCTTGTGAACTATATGTCAGGTGGGTGTAAATAACTATTTATTGAGTGTTTTTTCAATAGAAACGCAATATCTAAAGGTTTGGTTGCGTTTTCAATATAACAAATGAAAAATCCTTTTTTTATCAGAAATTTAAAAATAAATAATTCTCTAGGCTCAATAAATAGAAGGGTTTCGCTGTTAAAATAAGTCTTGAAGAGTTATTTGGAATAAAATTCTTTTTAGTGAAAATAAATCTAATTAATATAAATAATTAGTATATAGTTATAACGTTTATCGTGATAAAAAAGACTATTTCAGTTACAAAAAACGTCATAAAAAGAAGAAATTAAGTCATTTGATATTTTTCGACAAAATAAGACATTGAAGGGTTAATATGCCTATGGTAGTATTTCATAAGTATGAACTAGTTCGTATAGCTCATTTAAGGTGATAAGGAGGAATATAAGAAATGATTGATCTTCACTGTCATATTTTACACGGTATTGACGACGGTGCTCAAACAATAGAAGACAGCTTACACATGGCAAAACAAGCAGTAAGTGAAGGAATTCATACCATTGTTGCAACTCCTCACCACCAAAATGGCAAATATATAAATGAGAAAAATGAAATTATACAGCGAGTCGAAAGATTAAATCATTATCTGCTTCAAGAACATATTCCTCTTAAGATATTACCAGGTCAAGAGTCTCGTATATATGGAGAGATTATCAAAGACTATCAAAATGGTAAAATACTCACTTTAAATCAAACAGGTAAATATCTGTTTGTAGAACTGCCATCCAGTCAAGTGCCGAAATTTACGGAAAAATTAGTATACGACATTCAGTTAGAAGGGTTAACACCTATTATTGTTCATCCTGAACGGAACAGCCGGCTTATAGAAGATCCTGATATTTTATATAATCTTGTGAGCAAAGGAGTTCTTGCTCAAGTTACCGCATCCAGCTTAACAGGACGGTTCGGTAAAAAAATCAAGAAATTTTCCATGGATTTAATTGAGGCAAACTTAACTCATATGATTGCTTCTGACGCGCATAATCTTTCAGGAAGAAACTTCTACATGCAAGAAGCAAGCGAATGGGTTGCCTCTGAATACGGAATGGACACGCTGTACATGTTTCATGAAAATGCAGAAGCTGTGGTAAAAGGCTACGTTTGCTTTCAAGACACACCTCAGCAAGTAAAAAAGAAAAAGTTTTTAGGGATTTTTTAATTTAAAGGAAGAATTCCTGACAATTTTCTTCTTTTTTTTACTAGTAATGGTTTAATATTCAATAAAAGTTACAAATATAAAAAAATGGTGATATCTCCTAACCACTATCAAAGGAGATACTCGGCTATACTGTGGGTGATTAAACACCTTAGACACGATTGTTGTCAAGAGTATGGTGTGAGGACGGGTTAGATGCCCAAAATTTAATTATGTAAATACTTATGAAAGAGCTGTATATGTACACAGGGTTTCCATAAGTATTTACATCTCGTACATACCTAAATCAGTAAATAAAAAGAGAGAATGAGGGATGAAAAATGATGAAAAAAGTAAGAAAAGCAATTATTCCAGCAGCGGGACTCGGAACACGTTTCCTGCCAGCCACAAAAGCAATGCCAAAAGAAATGCTTCCAATTGTCGATAAGCCAACGATTCAATATATCGTTGAAGAAGCGATTGCTTCAGGAATCGAAGACATTATTATCGTAACCGGTAAAGGTAAACGAGCAATCGAAGATCATTTCGACTACGCACCTGAGTTAGAAAATAACTTAGTCTCAAAAGAAAAGTTTGATATTTTAGAAAAAGTACAGCAATCTTCAAAGGTGGAAATCCATTATATTCGCCAGAAAGAACCAAAAGGATTAGGACATGCCGTATGGTGTGCACGTAAGTTTATCGGAGACGAGCCTTTTGCTGTCTTACTTGGTGATGACATTGTACAAGCTGAAACACCTTGCCTTCGTCAATTGATGAATGAATATGAACACACATTATCTTCAGTAATTGGCGTTCAAACTGTACCTGATAACCAAACGCATCGCTATGGAATTGTTGATCCGGCTTCAAACGACGGCCGCCGCCATCAAGTAAACACGTTTGTTGAAAAACCAGCAGCGGGCACAGCTCCTTCAAATTTAGCCATTATGGGGCGCTACGTATTTACTCCTGAAATCTTTAAGTTTTTAGAAGAACAAGAAATAGGAGCCGGCGGGGAAATTCAATTAACGGATGCGATTCAAAAATTAAACGAAATTCAGCGTGTATTTGCTTATGATTTTGAAGGCAAACGCTATGATGTTGGAGAAAAGTTAGGGTTTATTGAGACGACAATTGAATTCGCATTGCAGCATCCTGAGCTAAAAGAAAGTTTACTAGAGATTATGGATAAGTTGGTAAAAAAAGAGGCGGACAATAAAGTAACTGTTGAGTGATTAGAAGGGGTGAATGAAGTTGCCAGTGATTGCTGAACCAAAAACAGAAGCTGCTGTCCAAGCACCTCCAGCAGAGAAAAAAGTGAATCCTAATAATAAGAAAGGCTACCTTTTTTCTAAAAGATGTATCGATATAATCGGAGCATTGACAGGGATGCTTGTACTATTAATGGTTTTTATTGTGATTGGTCTATTAATTAAAATAGAAGATCCAAAAGGTTCGATTTTCTTTTCACAAAAGCGAGTAGGTAAAAATGGCAAAGAATTTAACATGTACAAATTTCGTTCCATGGTATCGGATGCAGAAGCCAAGTTAGCGGAATTACTTCAACAAAATGAGGCAACGGGTGCGATGTTTAAAATGAAAAACGATCCACGCGTGACGAAAGTAGGAAGATTTATTCGCAAAACAAGTATTGATGAACTTCCTCAGTTACTTAACGTGTTAAAAGGTGATATGAGTCTAGTGGGGCCACGACCACCGCTTGTAAGAGAAGTGAATGAATATACCGAATATCAAAAACAGCGGCTGCTTGTGACGCCTGGCTGTACAGGATTATGGCAAGTGAGCGGAAGAAGCAACGTTGGTTTTGAAGAAATGGTTGAATTAGATTTAACGTATATGACAACACGGTCTTTGATGACTGATATAACTATTATTTGTCGAACGGTTCTTTTACTATTCGGTTCAAAAAATGCTTATTAACTAAAGGAAAGCTGGTGTCTTGAAATGAACGAAAATTCGAAAATTTATGTAGCTGGCCACAGAGGGCTTGTTGGTTCGGCTATCGTACGAAAACTAAAAGAAAAAGGCTATGGTAATCTAGTGTACCGCACAAGTGCTGAGCTAGATTTACGAGATAAGCCACAAGTAGACGCGTTTTTTACTGCAGAAAAGCCAGAATTTGTCTTCTTAGCAGCAGCTAAAGTAGGCGGTATTGTGGCAAACAATGAATATCCAGCAGAATTTATTCACGATAACTTATTGATTCAATCAAATATTATTGATGCAGCATACCGTAATAATGTAGAAAAACTATTGTTCTTAGGAAGCACATGTATTTATCCAAAGCTAGCGCCTCAGCCTCTAAAAGAAGAGTATTTACTAACAGGTGCGCTTGAGCCAACAAATGAACCTTATGCGATTGCTAAAATTGCCGGTATTAAAATGTGTGAATCGTATAACCGTCAGTATGGAACAAAGTACATTTCAGCAATGCCGACTAACCTATACGGTCCAAATGACAACTTTGACCTTCATACATCACACGTTCTTCCTGCACTGCTTCGCAAGTTCCACGAAGCTAAAGAAAGTAATGCACCTTTTGTTGAAATGTGGGGGACAGGCACTCCAAAACGCGAATTTCTATATTCAGATGACCTAGCGGATGCGTGCGTGTTCTTAATGAATACATACGAAGGCAATGAAATCGTTAATATTGGTGTGGGAGAAGATATTACGATTAAAGAGCTTGGCGAAAAAGTAAAAGCAGTTGTGGGATATGAAGGAAATATTCAATTTGATACATCAAAACCAGATGGAACGCCTCGGAAACTAGTAGACGTAACAAAACTGAACGGTCTTGGCTGGAAAGCAGAAACAGCTTTAGAAGACGGTCTTCAAAAAGCGTATCAATGGTTTTTAGATAACGAACTAGCTGCAACAAAATAATTAGAAGCTTTCAATTAAACTAAATAATAAAATAACAGTTGATATATATGGAGGATACGATGAAAACAGCATTAATTACAGGTGTAACAGGACAAGACGGATCATACTTAGCAGAATTTTTACTAGAAAAAGGATATGAAGTGCACGGATTAATTCGCCGCAGCTCTTCTTATAATCAGGAGCGTCTAGAAGACCTTTTAACAGAAGAAGCAGCAAGTGCACTATTAAACAACTCAAACTTCCACCTTCACTACGGTGACGTAACGGATGCATTAAACGTTACGCGTATTATTGGTGAGATTAAGCCTGATGAAATTTATAACCTAGCAGCACAATCACATGTACGCGTGTCATTTGATATGCCTGGATACACATTGGATGTCGATGCGAAAGGCACGTTAAACATTCTTGAAGCTGTACGTATTTTAGGATTAACAGATAAAACACGCGTGTACCAAGCTTCTACATCTGAACTTTACGGAAAAGTTCAAGAAGTACCGCAAAAAGAAACAACACCTTTCTACCCACGTTCTCCATACGGCGTAGCGAAAATTTACGGCTTTTGGATTACAAAGAACTACCGCGAATCTTATAACATGTTTGCAGTAAACGGTATTTTATTTAACCATGAATCAGAGCGCCGCGGTGAAACGTTTGTAACGCGTAAAATCACACTTGCTGCTTCCCGTATCGCACAAGGTAAACAGCAAAAATTAACGCTCGGAAATTTAGATTCTTTACGCGACTGGGGTTATGCAAAAGACTATGTAGAATGCATGTGGCTAATTCTTCAACATAACAAGCCGGAAGATTTCGTTATCGCAACAGGTGAAATGCATTCAGTACGTGAGTTTGTACAGCTTGCATTTAAACACACAGGCATTGAAATTGAGTGGAGCGGTGAAGGCTTAGAAGAAAAAGGAACAAACAAAGCAACGGGTGAAGTAATTGTAGAAACAGACCCTAAATTCTTCCGTCCTGCAGAAGTCGATCAATTGTTAGGTGATCCAACTAAAGCAAAGACATTATTAGGATGGAATCCAACAAAGACATCGTTTGAAGAATTAGTTAGTATTATGGTAGAAGAAGATATGAAAAAAGTTAAAAAAGAAGATAAAATCAAAAAAATGTTTGATTGATTAAAGGTGCTTATAATGAAAAACAATAAAAAGATTATTTTGAGGGCATATATTAATAACAACTTAGGAGATGACTTGTTTTTAAAGATTTTGTTTGAGAGATATTCAAATACAAACTTTTTTTTGTTAGATGTTAATAAAGAAGATTGTAAAGCATTCGACATGTATAATAATGTTTACTATATTTCTATGAGAGATTTTATAAAGAAACATAGAGAGTTTGATGGATATGTAGATATTGGGGGATCAATATTTATTCAACAAGGAAAAGGCTTAGGGGGATTTAAAAAAAGGTTGTTAACTTCTCTCTTATTAAAATATCAAAGAAAAAAAACGTTTATATTGGGAGCTAATTTCGGGCCATACAACAAAAAATATTTTCAATGGGTTTATAAGCTTTATTTTAAATATTTAGTGGCAGATGTATGCTTTAGAGATAAGAAAAGTTATTCTTTATTTAATACCGTAAAAGGCGTTAGATATGCACCTGACATAGTTTTTCAGTTAGCTGAGAAATCAACAAGTAATAAAAAAATTAAGAACTCTTTAGGGATTTCGATAATGGATATAGCAAGAATATCGGAATTAGAAAGATATAAAGAAGATTATTTAAATAAAATGATCAGTTTAATTAACTATGCTTTAGCTGAGGGATGGCAAGTTCACCTTATCTCATTTTGTAACAATCAAGGAGACAATGAAGTAATATACGATTTGGTTTCACACCCTGATATAAAGAGTAAAGAAAAAGTTGAAATTCTCGAATACGATAATAATATAGATAAGTTCCTTGAAAAATATGGTGAATTAGAAAATATTGTTTCTCTAAGATTCCATTCTCTTATACTATCTTTAATTTATAACCAAAGCATCTTTCCTCTAACATACAGTAATAAAACGATAAATGTTATTGAAGATTTAGATTATCCAGTAAAATTTTCAAGGATTCAAGACGTTAAGAATAAGAGCATAAAATTCCTAGTAGAAGAAATGAAAGAAAATAAAGTCAATGTAAATAAATTAGTTGAAGGTTCCAAAGAGCAATTTCAAATGTTTGATCTATTTATAAAGGGTAATTATGAACATAAAAGATAAAGAAAGTAGAAACTTATTATTTGTAATGATAATAACTATTGGCATGCAGTTATTTTCTTTGATCCGTAATTCTTTAGCTGCGTCTTTCTTTGGAGTTAGTATGGAGATGGATGCATACAATATAAGCTTCAACGTAGCTACATTTCTTTTTAGTTTTCTTGGAACAGCAGTAACAACTATACTTATACCTAATATTGCTAGGAAAGAAATATTTTCAAATGAAGTTAGATCGTTTATAACGTACTTATTTTTGGCAAGTATTATTATAAGTGTTTTAGGTTTTACCTTTAGCAAAGAGCTTTTATTACTTGTTTCGGGGAATAAAGATGAGGAATTTATTAGGCTTTCTTCCTCGCTGTTAGCTATTCTACTTTTGGGAAGTATTTTTACATTCGCATTAGGTGTAAACTCAGCAATTTTTCAAATTCGAAAAAGGTTTATAATGCTAAAGATTACTCAATTAATTTCCTATGTTTACATTGTTATTGCGATGATTCTAGTGGTTAAGGGAAATATATATTACTATGCTTTCATAATTACGACCGCTACTATAATTAATTTTCTTATCCAAATCTATTATTTGAAGAAAGAAAACATAAGTTTTACTTTTAATTTTGCTGTTAAAGATAAAGAATTTATCATTATGGTGAAAAATTTATTTCCAGTTTTTTTTAGTACAGGTCTATATCAGTTTTCCTTAATGATTGATACATCATTAGCCAGCAGATTAGGTAATGGGCAAGTTTCCGTATTATCATACTCTAATCAAGTTGTGGCAATGTTTAACACATTAATTCTAGCAAATATAATTTTATTTATTTATCCAAAGTTAGCTATACAAATAAAAGAAAATCTTGACCAAGCAAAGGAAAAGCTAGCTGATTATATAATATTAGTTTCTTTTATAATGGTATTATTTGTACTAGCTTTTATTGTAGCGGGAAAAGAAGGTGTTTCCCTTCTTTATGAGCGAGGTGCATTTAGTAGAAATTCTACTGATATTGTATATTATGCCACTCTTATATTTATAGTTGTTTTACCGATAAATGGAATTAGAGACCTGTTTTATAAATTCTTTTATGCTGATAATGATACATATACTCCATTCAAAAATAGTGTGATTATTTCTATTATAAATGTAATATTAAGTGTAATATTTTCTCACTTTATGGGTCTATATGGAATTATTTTGGGAACTACACTCTCTTCTATAATTTCTCTTAGTATGATCACAAGGAGATTTAAAATGAAGTATAAAGGAATTTTTAGTGCATCCTTAAAAAAGGAAATCCTAAAATTATTTTTCTCATTTGTTTGTACACTAATTGTTGCAACTGTAGTTTTACAGGGATTAAGATATTTATCAGAAATTTTATTTCTTATCATAGCAGTTCTTATTGTTTCATTAATTTTTATTATCTTATTAATAATAATGAAATCTCGAGTATTCAAGATTAAGCTTTAAATTCAGTATTAACTGCCATTTTTATAACTTCTATGTTCTTATATAAAGTAGATAGAAAGGAAAATTTAAAATTGAAAAAAATTGCAATATGTGTGTGCACTTATAAAAGAGTAAATTTATTGGACAAATTAATAAACTCTTTAATTGTGGCACGAGAAGTTTTTATAACTAATCGTAACGAAGAGGATTTCAATGTACAGGTTATAATAGTTGACAATGATCCAGAAATGTCTGCAGAATCCAAAGTGAATTATTTTATGAAAGACAACCCTTTTATAAATTATTATTGTGAATCTAAAAGTGGATTGGTGATGGCTAGGAACAAATGTTTAGAGATAGGTATTAATAATGAATATGATTATCTTGCTTTTATAGATGATGACGAATATGTAGACAAAAATTGGCTTGACTGTATGTATAAAAGTTTAATAACAACAGGTGCACATATTGTCTTTGGAAAAGTAGAGACCGTATATCCACCAGGATGTGAAGAATGGATAATTAAAGGTGGTTTCTTTGATAAATTACAATATGCAGATGGGACAAAAAACATAATAAGTGCAACTGCTAATGTATTGTTAGATGTTTCTATTGTTAGGAAAGAAAAGGAGTATTTTGATCTTACTTTTAATACTACAGGAGGAGAAGATACGTATCTTTTTAAAAGTTACTTAAAAAAGGGTTATCAAAGCGTATGGTGTCAAAGTGGAATTGTTTATGACCTTGTAGCAGTAGAAAGGTTAAAAGAAAAATACATTTATTTAAGAGCATATACATCCTCATATACATACTCGGAAATTCAGCAGAAGTTAGGAGAAGAACATTTGATAACCTCTCTAACCAAAGGAATAATAAAAACAATTATTCCTTTACTGTATTACCCATTTGTTTTAACAGGAAAAAAAGAGAAAAAAGTGTCAGTGAAAAAAGACTTTTTTAGTGGGTTAGGAAGATTTAAAGTGAAAAGAATAAGTAGGTATTAGTTATGAAAAGTAATATTCCAGAGAAAAGCCAAAACTTATTAACTCTTTCAATTCTATTATTTCTGAATTTGATTTTTACACAATTAGGAATTAAGATAGGTTTTCTGATAAATATAGGATTGATAATAACTTATACAATAGTCATTTTAGCTAGTTTATCTATCTTTAAAAATTTGCATTTGAATATCTCTTATGTAATGTTATGGGTCTTTTATGGCTTCTTTGTATTAATATCTTATTTCCATTCTTTAAATCTTTCTGATTCTATAGCATATACATTGAAAGTCCTATGTGTATTATTGTGCACATTGTTTATGACACATTTAACCTTTGTAAATAAAGATGTTCAGCAGTTTGAATATAATGTCCAGAAGGTATTTAGATACTTCTTTTACATTTTTGTGGGAGTTACCTTAATAGGGTATCTGTTTTTCGATCAATATATATTAATAATGTCCCATTTTCTTCCGGATTCTTATTTGGAAAAGATAGAAGGTTATCATTTGAATAATAGATTTGGGGGTCTTGGTTTAGCTACTGGAACCAATTGTTACGTAATTATAATACTTAGTTATCTAGGGAATGTATACTCTACTAAATTTAAAGTTCTTAACTACACTAATTTTGTTTTAATTTTTCTAGCTATTTTAATAAGTGGGGCTAGAAGCCCTTTAATTACTTGGAGCATAAGTCTATTCGTTTATTTTATATTAAATAAGAAATTGATACAGTATATGTTTAAAGATAATATCTATAGAACAGTAGTTAAAACAACAATTGTATTAATAGTAATTTTATGTGGAATAATTACTATTAATAATCATGCATTAAATAGTTCTTATAGAAGTTTAGACTTTTCTCAATCCGAATCTATTTACCAAAGAAAAGATTTATCTTTATATGCCTGGGGGAAATTTATTGATAGTCAAGGTTTAGGTATAGGAATTGCTAATATTCCATACGTGAGTTCTTTAGATAACGGAGTAGGAAGGCTAAATGAAATAACTAACACCCATAATATCTATTTACAGACATTAGCTGAAACGGGATTAGGAGGATTTTTATCTTTAATCTTACTAATAATTTATACTTTTGTTGTTGATATAAAGGCCATTAAAAAATTTAGAAATGAAGCTTGGATAAGAGGAGTAGCTACTACTAGTATAGTATTTTGGCTATATGGTTTTATTAGTAATCCTCTTTATGATTTTCAAACGTTATTTATATTTTTAATTTCTAAATCATTATTGTTAGGCTATATATCTGCAGATAGAAGTTCACTCAATGTAAATAATATTTAATAGTTACGAACTATTCAAAATTCAGCTGTAATATTAGCTATAATAAATGACGAAAATAACGAATACTTTAATTTGAGAAAAAGGATAAGCAGTAAACCTTTTACGTACAAAGAATTTAATTGATACTAATACAAGTTTTTGAAAAGATTAACAAACAGATGGAGAAGCATATTATGGAAAAATTAATGATTATTGGCCCGCTCCCTCCGCCCATTCATGGAGAAAGTTTAGCTGTGCTAAATGTAATAGAATCAAAAAAGGTTAATGAAATTTACGAAGTATGTTCTGTAAATACTAATAGAATAAATGTAACTGCAGCTGGACAATTTTCAATTAGCAAAATCTTGAAGGATCTTAATATTATTATGAAAGTTATTATGAAAGCTTTCATAATGAAAAAAGAAATTGTTTATATTTCCATATCTCAAACTAGATTAGGACTTATTAGAGATTTAATAATTATATTCATTTGCTCGATACGGAGTAAAAAGATAATCGCTCATCTACATGGAAATAATCTAGGTAACGTTATCAATGAGATGAATAGGTTAGAAAAAATATTGGTGGAGAAAGTATTTAATAGGATTACATCTGGAATAGTACTGGGAAATAATTTGAAAGATAATTTTAAGAGTTTAGTTCAGAATACAGATGTGGTAGCAAATGGAATAGATATTGATTATATTAAGGAAGAACAAATTGCACATAAACAAAGAGATAGAGATTATATAAGCATAGTCTATTTAAGTAACCTTATTGAAACTAAAGGTTATCAAGAACTAATATATGCAGTAATATCCTTACTAGAAAAGGGAATAAAAATTAAACTAAAGTTGGCTGGCTCAGTTTTTGATCAAGTAAAATTTAAAGAGGTATGGAAAAAGGTTCAACATTATAATTTAGAGTCTAATATACAATATCTAGGGACAGTAGAAGGAGAAGACAAAAAGAGACTATTGTTAGATTCGGATATAATGGTACTACCTACAAATTATCCTATAGAGGGTCAACCATTATCTATTATAGAAGGAATGGCAGCTGGATTACCTATAATTTCTACTAGTAGAGGGAGTATTCCAGACCTAATAACTAATAATGGGATATTAATAGATTCTGGGGAAAAAAAATTAATTGAGCAAGCCCTGATTGAGTTAATCAATAATCCTGAAGAAATGAAATCAATGGCCCAGAATAGTAGGGAAAATTTTTCTCGTAAATTCACACTAGATAAATATATTAATAATATACTGGATATTATTTCAAGGCCTCAACAAAAAGGGTGAAAATTTTGAAGAAAGTATTAGTTTTGACAAATACAATTGCTCCTTATCGTATACCAGTGTTAAATAAATTTAATAACAATAAAGATATTGATTTAGAAGTATGGTATTTAGAGGAGAGAGAAAAAAACCGACAATGGAAATTTGACTATAGTGAAATTCAGTATAAATTTGAATGCTTAAAAGGCGTTCATGGATATATCCAAAAAATGGACATGGGGATTCATTTTAATCCAGGATTACTGTGGAAAATGATAAAATTGAATCCAAGCATAGTAGTAACTTCTGGATACGATGCCATAGGCTATTGGACTGCATTATTATACTGTAAGCTATTTAGAAAAAAGTATGTAGTGTGGTGGGGTAGTACCTTAAAAAGTAGCAGAGTACAAAATAAGTGGATTAATAATTTAAGAAAATTATTTTTTAAGAATGTAGATTCATTTGTTACGTATGGAAGTGATGCAACTGAGTGCCTTATTCATTATAAAGTAGATGAATCTAAGATAGTAACTGGATATAATACAGTTGATATTGGTTATTTTTATAAAAAAGTTAAATCAGTTAAACCCAAGTTGAATAAAGAAAATGTTCAATTATTGTTCATCGGTCAACTAATACCACGAAAAGGGTTGAATAATATTATTGAATGTCTAGAAAAAATAGATAATAAAGATTGGGAATTGACTGTAGTAGGCTCAGGTCCTGATGAAGAATACCTAAAGCAAAAATTAGCTAGTAGTAGCATCAATGATAAAGTTATTTTTACAGGATATAAACAAAAAGAAGAGGTCCTAGATCTGTTAATTAAATCCGACTGTTTATTATTCCCCTCAATTATTGAAGTTTGGGGGCTGGTAGTAAATGAAGCTATTTCTACAAATACATTTGTATTATCCTCAATATATGCTGGAGCTACGAGAGACTTAATAATCGATGAAGTAAATGGTCTAAAATTTGATCCTTTAAATGAACATGATATAGTCAAATCTCTTAATTGGGTAATTGAGAATAAAGAACATGTCAGAAAATATAAGAGATTACCATTGGGTTTATGGAGGAGAATTCACCCTTATACATATGCCAAAGCATTAGAGTTGGCTATAAAAAAAGTACTGCATTAGGGAGTAGTTTTATGAAAAAGAAGAAAGTTACATTTGTTATTAACTATTTTTATCCAGATTTTGCATCTACAGGTCAATTGCTTACGGAACTATGTCTGGACCTTCAAAATGATTTTGAAATTACAGTTATTGCTGCTCAACCTGGTTATGCAGGAGAGCAAACTAAAACAACTAAATTATATGAGGAAGATTACTTAGAGAATATAAAAGTCATTCGTATTCGTTTACCAAAGGTTGATAAAACTTCTAAAGTGAGCCGAGTGAAATATATATTCTCTTATTTTATGTTAGCAAACCTTGCTTTGTGGAAAGAAAAAGGCGTGGATGCTATTTATACTATTTCTCAGCCTCCTGTACTAGGCGGTTTAATTGGTACTATTGGGAAATTTCTGAAGCGCTCAAAGCATATTTACAACATTCAAGATTTTAATCCAGAGCAAGCGGCAGCTGTGAGTTATACTAACAATAAATCTATTTTTAGATTAGCTAGGAAAGTGGATATGTTGAGCTGTAGTTATTCGGACTGTGTTATTGTAGTTGGAAATGACATGAGTGAAACATTAAAAAAACGTTTTAATAATAAGAAGGTTCCACATCATGTAGTCATTAACAACTGGACCAATGAAGATGAAATTCTTCCTTTGGATAAAAAGGATGTTCATATTCAACAATTTCTTAAAGAGAATGATTTACAAAATAAATTCATCATTATGTATTCTGGAAATATTGGTCTTTATTATGATTTGGAAAATATCATAAAAGTGACCGAGCACTTTAAGCGGTATGAAAACCTTGCGTTTGTTTTTATCGGAGAAGGTGCTGTTAAGCAAGAGATGCAATCATTTGTAGAAGAAAAAGAAATTAACAACGTGCATTTCTTACCATATCAACCAAAGGAATTTATTAAGTATTCGTTAAATGCTGCTGATGTTCATTTGGTTGTGAATCAAAAAGGAATTAAAGGCGTATCTGTGCCTAGTAAGATTTATGGTGTTATGGCGGCTGGGAAACCAATCTTAGGTGTATTAGAGCAAGATAGTGAAGCTCAAATGTTAATTGAAAAAAGCCAGTGTGGTGTTGTAGTAGAGCCGCAAGATTACCAAGGTATTATTGAGCAGATTAATTATCTGTATGAAATGGAAACAGACCAATTATCAAAGTTAGGGTTTAATGGACGAGACTATTTAGACCAGCATCTGAAGCGTGAAATTTCGATTAATAAATATCGTGAAACATTGCATAATGTTTTACAATCTTAAGTGATATGTGAAAGGGTGCTTGAAAAATGAAAATTGCAGTGGCTGGTACAGGCTATGTTGGTCTAGTAACGGGTGTTTGTTTAGCAGAAAATGGCCATGCTGTTACTTGTGTAGACATAGACGATAAAAAAGTAGCGTTAATGGAAACCGGAATTTCTCCTATTTATGAACCAGGTCTTGAAGAGTTAATGAATAATAATATGGAACGTTTGCATTTTACAACAGACTATCAGTCGGCTTATAAAGATGCAGACGTTATTTTTATAGGTGTTGGAACGCCAGAAAAATCAGATGGTTCAGCAAATCTAGGTTATGTGTATGGTGTAGCGGAGCAAATTGCAGCTAGTATTGAAACAGACTGTGTAGTAGTAGTGAAATCAACAGTTCCAATTGGTACCAATGATAAAATTGAAAGTTTAATTAAATCTCAACTAAAACATGATGTGAATGTATACGTCGCTTCGAATCCAGAGTTTTTATCTCAAGGAACGGCTGTAAAAGATACGTTGCATACCTCACGAATTGTAATTGGAGTAGAAGAAGAGGTTGCTGGGGATGTATTGAAAGAAGTATATAAAAACTTTGATGCTCCTATTGTTGTAACGAATAGAAAAAGTGCTGAGATGATTAAGTACGCATCTAATGATTTCTTAGCGTTAAAGATATCATTTATTAATGAGATTGCGAATTTGTGTGAGATTATTGGAGCAGATATTGAAGATGTTGCGCTTGGTATGGGATACGACGGTCGCATTGGCAATAAATTCTTAAATGCAGGGATTGGTTACGGGGGATCTTGTTTTCCTAAGGACACCAAAGCATTACACTGGTTAGCAAATTTCCATGATTATGAGTTAAAGACAGTAAAAGCTGCGATTGATGTAAATGAAAATCAAAAGCTTAAGCTTATTAAAAAATCTAGAAAATATTTTGATAGTTTAAAAGGATTAAATGTAGCTGTACTTGGTTTAACATTCAAGCCGGGAACAGATGATTTGCGAGAAGCACCTACGCTTGTGAATATTCCGCTTATGTTAGAAGACGGAGCAAATGTTAAGGCATGGGACCCGATTGGCATTGATAATTTTAAGAAAGTACATCCGGAAGACGTGACGTACTGTTATTCAATCGAAGAAACTCTGAAAGATGCAGACGTTTGTTTTATCTTTACTGAGTGGGATCAAGTGAAGCACTTTGATTTAGCAAACTACAGTAAACTAATGAAAAACCCGATTGTCATTGACGGTAGAAACTGCTACGACTTAGAAAGTGTAAAAGGTGCAACTATGGTGTATGACTCTATTGGAAGAGAGACGATTCATAACTTAGAGGTTTCATTAATTTAATGATGTAAGTCTAAAATAAACTTAATTTAAAATAAACTACAAGCAAGAGCTGCAAAGAAGCAGGTCTTTTTTTATTGGAGGGAAATAAATGAAACTTGTATTGTTATCGGGTGGATCTGGTAAGCGCCTGTGGCCGTTATCAAACGATACGCGTTCGAAACAGTTCTTAAAGGTATTAGAAGGACGAGATGGACAGAAAGAATCAATGGTTCAGCGTGTCTGGAATCAAATTGAAGCGGTTGGGTTAAATGAGTCAACGGTTATCGCTACTTCTAAGCTTCAGCGCGATATGATCAGAAGTCAGGTCGGAACGGATATTCCGTTGATTATCGAACCAGAACGCCGCGATACGTTTCCGGCAATTGCTTTAGCCGCTTCTTATCTTCATTGTGAAGAGCAAGCATCTGAAGATGAAATCATTGTGGTGCTGCCGGTTGATCCATATGTTGAAGACGGTTTTTTTGAACGGGTAAAAGATTTAGAAAGTGTGCTTCGTGATTCAAAAGCTGATTTAGCGTTAATGGGTGTTACACCTACGTATCCTTCATCTAAATACGGATATATTGTGCCGGAAGGAAACGTAGAAGAGAACAGTTATTTTACAGTGAATCGTTTTACAGAAAAGCCGAGTGAAGAAGCAGCTGTTGGATTAATTAATCAGCGTGCGCTTTGGAACTGCGGCGTTTTTGCGTTCCGCTTAGGTTATTTGCTTCAAATTTTACAAGAAAAAAACCTCCCGATTCAATTTGAAACGCTGCACAAAGAATATACAACGTTGCCCAAAATTAGTTTTGATTATGAAGTAGTAGAGAAAGCCAGTCACATTGTCGCTCTTCCGTATGATGGCTATTGGAAAGATCTTGGTACATGGAATACGTTAACGGAAGAAATGGCGACATCTCAAATTGGAAAAGGTGTGTTAACGGATGACTCGGATAATACGCATTTAGTAAATGAATTAGATATTCCAGTTACGGTATTAGGCGTAAAAGATGTAGTTGTTGCCGCTAGTCCAGACGGGATTTTAGTTGCGGATAAAGCAGCTAGTCCGAAAATTAAAGAAATTATTGGCGACTGGAACTATCCTCCAATGTATGAAGAGCGCCTGTGGGGCTGGTCCCGCGTGTTAGATTATGCGAAGTATGATGAAGAAACTGAAATGGTGACAAAACGTATTCATATTTCTAAAGGAAAGAACTCGACGTATCACTATCATAATTTACGTGATGAAGTATGGACGATTGTACGCGGAGAGGGAGAGCTTGCGCTTGATGATTACATCCGTCGCGTAAAAGCAGGAGACATTATTCACTTGCCGGCTGGGAAAAAGCATGGAATTCATGCATTAACCGACCTTGAATTTATTGAAGTCCAAACGGGAAAAGTCATTTCAAATGAAGATAGTATTCGCCTTATCTATGAATGGAACGATGTAATTAAACAATTCCAATCATCAAGGCCGCAGGTGATTTTATAAGGGATAGAAGCTTAGATAAAGTCAAAGCTTCTATTTTTTTATGTAACTAATGAGGAGGTGCTTCTGGTTGAAAACAATTGCCTATTATATTTCAGACTACGGATATGGTCATGCGACTAGAAGCACGGCCATTATTCGTGAACTATTAAAGAAAAGTGAACAAGTGAAAATTATTATTTGTCATTCGTTTGCGCTTGATTTTCTTCAGCAATCTTTTAGATATGAACATCGTGTTACGTTTCGAGAAGTAGCAACCGATGTAGGTTATGTTTTAAGAGAAAATTCACTAGAGCCAGACGGGGAAGTATTAAATATTAAAGTTTCTTCTTATGTCTCTGAGTTCCCTACGAAACTGGATGAAGAAACGCAATTTATGAAAGAAAAGAACGTTTCTTTTGTAATTTCTGATATTTCTTCGTTAGGAATTGTGGGTGCTGCGGCTTTGAATATTCCTTCCTTGGGGCTATCCAATTTCACGTGGTATACGGCGTATGAAGGGTTGATTGAAGAACACTTGCTGTCATTTCTACACGCCCAGTACAAACAAATGACATATCATTTTTCTCTTGCCTGCAGCAACGAGCCTCATTGGGGTATAGAAGAAAATCAAAGCTTTGATTTCTATTCGAGAGAGATAGACGACTTGGAAGTAAGAAGCATTCGTAAAGAAATTGACCCTGCAGGGAAAAGTCACATTATTTATTTTGGTTTAGGTATGAAAGTGGATATTGGAACGTTGTCAGAACTGCCGGTTTGGCAAAGTCCAAACTGCAAGTTTATCGTTTCGTCGAATGTAAAGGCTGACCACCCTAATGTTTATCGTATTCCAAAGATTGCAGTGGAAACGCAGCACTACGTAGCAGCGGCTGATCTTGTTTTAACAAAAGCAGGCTGGGGAACGATTAGTGAAGCAGTTTGTGCGGGAGTACCGCTGTTAATTACAAATCGCAGCAGTATGAAAGAGGATCGTCATACAATCGATTATTTAGTCCGTCATCAATTATGCGACTTGATAGAGTGGAAGGAGTTAGAAAGCCTAGTAGTGACTTCTTCGCTTATTGAGACATGCAGACGTCAGCACATCAATCATTATAAAAACGAAGCGATACATATCGCCGAAGAAATAAATAAAAAAATAAAAAGTACGTAAGGGGTTCATTCAAAACGATGAAAAAAGCACCTATTTTTTTAGCGCCTCTTTTTCAAGAGCGAATTTGGGGTGGCAGTGAATTGAAAAAACAGTACGGATATAACATACCTTCTGCTCAAACGGGTGAGTGCTGGGCCATTTCAGCTCATCCAAATGGCCCGAGTATTGTGCGAGAAGGGGATTATACCGGTATAACGCTAGGTGAGCTTTGGGATGAGCATCCAGAGATATTTGGGCATTTTGATAGTGGGAAGTTTCCGCTATTAACTAAAATTTTAGATGCAAACGAAGATTTATCGATTCAAGTGCATCCAAACGATGAATATGCAAATGAGTTCGAAAACGGTGAATTTGGAAAAACAGAGTGCTGGTATATTTTAGACTGTGCTGAAGACGCGACAATGATTTTTGGACATCGCGCGCAAAGTAAAGAAGAATTTATGAATATGGTCGATGAAGGTCACTGGAATGATTTATTACAGCGTGTAAAAATCAAACCCGGTGACTTTTTCTATGTGCCAAGCGGTACGATTCATGCGCTTTGTAAAGGTACACTTGTACTTGAAACACAGCAAAGCTCTGATACAACATACCGCGTCTACGATTACGATCGTCGTGATAATAATGGGAATTTACGTGAGCTTCACTTAGAAAAGGCAATTGAAGTAACTACCGTTCCTCATATTACAACAAAAGTAGAGCCGGCACTTATAAAAATGAGCGGAGGGTCAATCATTACGTTTGTAGAAGAAGATTATTTTACGGTCTATAAATGGGATGTGCAGACGGAAATGGAATTGATGCAAGATGCACATTTTCTATTAGCCAGCGTCATTGAAGGAAAAGGAACGCTTTGCACGGAAGACGGAGAATACGCTTTGCAAAAAGGTGATCACTTTATCCTGCCGAATCACGTAGATTCCTTCACCATAATAGGAACGCTTCAACTTATTGCCTCTCATCCCAACCACAAAGGAGGACAGCATCGTGAATTGGAAAACACAGCTAGACAAATGGCTAACATTTAATGCGCTTGACGCGGAATTAAAAGAAGAACTTCTTGTAATGAAAGAAAATGAAAAAGAAGCAGAAGATGCTTTTTATAAAAATCTTGAATTTGGAACAGGCGGAATGCGCGGAGAGCTTGGTCCCGGAACGAACCGTTTAAATGTGTATATGGTAAGAAAAGCAACGGAAGGTCTTGCATGTTACATAGATGAAAGTGGAGAAGAGGCAAAGCAAAAAGGCGTTGTTGTTGCCTACGATTCTCGTCATAAGTCGCCTGAATTTGCTTTAGAAGTTGCAAAAGTCCTAGGGCAGCATGGGATTAAAACTTATATATTTGACGAACTTCGTCCAACGCCTGAACTTTCATATACAGTGCGTTATTTAAACGCATTTGCTGGAATTGTTATTACCGCTAGTCACAACCCGCCTGAGTATAACGGCTATAAAGTATATGGTGAAGATGGAGGTCAGCTTCCGCCAGCAGCTGCAGATAATATTATTTCACATATGAATCGTGTTGAAAATGAGTTATCGATTTCTGTTAAACAAGAGCAAGAGCTTTTAGCTGAAGGCTTATTAACATATGTAGGAGCAGAAGTGGATGCTGCTTATACAGAGGCATTAAAAACCATTCAATTAAATCGTGAGCTTGTTGGGCAAGCCGGAAATGAGTTAAAAATTATTTTTACTCCTTTGCATGGTTCAGGAAACAAGCCGGTTCGTGAAGGGTTAAAGGCATTTGGATTTACCAACGTAACAGTTGTAAAAGAGCAAGAGCTTCCAGATGCAAACTTTTCGACTGTACAGTCGCCGAACCCGGAAGAACATGCGGCTTTTGAACTGGCTATTCAATACGGAAAAGAAATAGATGCCGATCTTTTAATGGCGACTGATCCTGATGCGGATCGTCTTGGCGTTGCTGTGAAAGATAGCACCGGCGAGTATGTCGTCTTAACGGGCAATCAGCTAGGGGCACTGATGCTTCATTATTTGTTAATGCAAAAGAAAGCACAAGGTGTGCTGCCTGAAAACGGAGCAGTTGTTAAAACAATCGTGACATCAGAGATTGGACGTGCGATTGCTTCAAGCTTTGGTTTAAAAACATTTGATACGTTAACGGGCTTCAAATTTATTGGAGAGAAAATCAATGAGTTTGAAAGAAGCGGCGACTATCAATTCCAGTTTGGATATGAAGAAAGCTACGGCTATTTAATTGGAGATTTTGTGCGTGATAAAGATGCGGTTCAATCGGCCGTGTTTGCAGCAGAAGTAGCGGCTTATTACAAAGCACATGGAAAGTCCCTTTATGAAGGATTGCTTGAAATTTTCAGCAAGCACGGATATTACAAAGAATCACTGTGCTCTATTACGCTAAAAGGAAAAGACGGAGCGGAGCAAATTAAAAAGCTTGTTGATGCGTTTCGATTAGATCCAGTTAGCGAACTAGGAGAAATAGCCGTTACGTGCATTGAAGACTATCAATCTAGTGAACGCATGCATGTGAAAGAAGGTACGGTTGAATCTATTCCGTTTCCTGTCTCAAATGTACTAAAGTATCATTTTGAAGACGGTACATGGTTCACAATTCGTCCATCTGGCACAGAGCCAAAAGCAAAATTTTACTTTGGAGTGAAGAAAGAATCATCAATTGAAAGTGAAAAACATTTAAGAGAAATTGAACAATTAGTCATGGAAAGAGTAAACAAATCGATCGCTATGCCGATATAAAGGCTGAAAGCGAAACTAAGAAATGTAAAGATTTCATTTAAATGACAAAAGTATATAGTAAATTAAGGTTTTGTCAATTATAATGAACAGTAGAGTAAATTTTTAGAAGTTACTAAGTTCGGAGGTCAACTATGGAAGAGACAATTAGTTTGCGAGAGTTGTTTGCAGTGCTTCGTAAGCGTCTTTGGCTTATTGTACTGATTACCATTATTGCAGCAACTGTAAGTGCCGTAATTAGCTTTTTTGTTTTAACGCCTGTGTATGAATCTAAAACACAGATTTTAGTCAATCAAGCAAAAAATGATCAACAATTATACAATACACAAACCGTTCAAACGAACGTGCAGCTTATTAACACGTACAATGACATTATCACAAGTCCGGCTATTTTGGACAAAGTCATTAAAGAACTTAAGCTTGATAAATCTGCTCAAACTTTAAGTGGTCAAATTCAAGTAACAAATGCTAAAGACTCTCAAGTAGCGCAGATTGTCGTAAAAGATACAAGTGCGAAGCGTGCGACTGAGATTGCAAATACAACGGCTTCTGTTTTCAAAAAAGAGGTCCCTAAACTTATGAACGTGGACAATGTAAAAGTGCTGTCAAAAGCATCGTTTGGCGAAAGTGCCAGTCCTGTTAAGCCTCAGCCTCTTTTAAACGTTGCAATTGCCATTGTCGTTGGATTAATGGTAGGTGTCGGTCTATCATTCTTACTAGAATACTTAGACAATACGTTAAAAACAGAGCAAGATATTGAAAATATTTTAGAACTGCCAGTTATGGGAGTTGTAACAACGATTAAAGATGTACCAAAAGTAACCAATGTACAGCGTCCGGATATAACTGCTCGCGTACCGCAAAGAGGTGAGACGTTTGGCTCGTAAAAAGAAAGATCAAAAAAATGATAAAATACTGACGTTAAAAAGACGTCTGCTGTCTCATAACAGTCCGAAAGATCCCGTTGCTGAGCAGTATCGTACGATTCGTACGAACATTCAGTTTTCAGGTACGGATGAAGAGATTAAATCTCTTGTACTGACTTCTAGCGGACCAGCAGAAGGAAAATCGACAACAGCCGCTAACTTAGCAACTGTCTATGCACAGCAGGGTTTGAACGTGCTCCTCATTGACGGAGATTTGCGAAAGCCAACTGTACATTATACGTTCCGTCTTGAAAATCATACGGGTCTTACAAACGTTCTAACGAGACAATCTTCGCTAGGACAAGCAGTTCAACAGCCGGAAGTTCCGAATCTTTATGTGTTAACGAGCGGTCCAATC
>Ga0268252_1000356_pt1 | contig 30570 bp, 39 predicted proteins | sample AgamicMgSfrz_FD_200244 | JGI IMG/M metagenome (GOLD analysis project Ga0268252, IMG submission 200244) | Agave microbial communities from Guanajuato, Mexico - Mg.Sf.rz (v2) (version 3) | ecosystem: Host-associated > Plants > Phyllosphere > Phylloplane/Leaf | place: Guanajuato, Mexico | collected... | reverse complement strand
AATTACATGATACAATACGAAACAGTATTTGTTAGAAGTAATAACACAATAGCCAACAATAAATAATACCCGAAAATGACAATGTGTAGTATGGGCTATTATTTATTGTTGAGCTTTTTCGTTATTCTTAACAACCGATTTTAAAACTTGTCTTTCTTTCAATTCTTCAACACTACCATATTGATCAATAACAATTGCTTTCATTTACTCTCCTCCTTGCTGTTTATTTTAATAACATACAATTATTTCTCAAATTTTTTTGTCTTGAATTACCATATAATTATTTTTGGGGGTAATTATGCAAGAAGCATTATAAAGTGAAACTTTAATCAGCCCTCACCAATTGGGCTCCTACTGCTCGTTAATACTGGATGAATTTCAAAACAAATCTTACACACATCTTAGAATCATCCAAAACTGTTTTATTAATTAAATTCAAAAGAAATGAGGCTAACTATATGAGTGAAAAGATATTTAAAATAAACGGAATTGATATATGTACAGAAAGCTTTGGGAACCCTAAGAACCCTGCTATTTTATTAATTATGGGCGCTACATGTTCCATGGTTTATTGGGACGAAGAGTTTTGTGAGCTGTTGGCTAGTACGGGGAAATTTGTTATTCGCTTTGATAACCGTGATGTTGGACGCTCTGTTGCCTACGAACCTAGAACTTCCAATTATACAGTAACAGATATGGCTGAAGATGCAATTGGAGTACTAGATGCTTATCATATTGATAAAGCTCACCTATTTGGTATGTCATTAGGTGGTATGATTGCTCAAATTGCCGCTATAAAACATCCCGAAAGAATTTTGACGCTAACTTTACTAGCGACTAGTGTAATAGGATCTGATGACAATACTCGCGATTTACCTCCAATGGATGAAAGAATTTTAACACATCATGTAAATGGCACAAGTATAGATTGGACAAATAAAAACGATGTGGCAGAGTATTTAGTTTCAGGATCTCGTCTATTATGTGGATCAGAACGAATATTTGATGAAAATAGAGTTTATACACAAGTAAAACAAGAAATAGAACGCGCAAATAATTTATTAAGTATGTTTAATCATGCTTTACTTCAAGGTGATGATGCATATGAAGGTGTACTTCACTCCATACAAGCACCTACATTGGTTATTCACGGAACAGATGATACAGCACTCCCATTCGAACATGGCCTCGCACTAATTGATGAAATTCCAAACTCAGTACTATTAACTCTTAAAGGGGCAGGCCATGAAAACCATCCAGATGACTGGGAAAGCATAATTACTGCTGTTTCTAAACATACATCTGAAATTTAGACAAACAAATAATTAACAAAAGGGGCACAAATTGTATTGTGCCCCTTCTATTTACAAACAAAAACCCATCACTGTATTCGTATGTATAGTGATGGGACTTCTTATATTTTTCTATGTTTAAAAAAATGGACAATCTAATTGATCAACAGATTCCCATAATTTTTTTTTTGCATTTTCGGTGGATGTATTTGTTTCTAGTGTCATGTTTTTAAAAGGGTTTACTTCAACTTTTAATAAGGATGAAGGCTCCACATATAATGAGAAAACATGGCTGCTTGGTAAAGCTTTAGAAACGTCAATATCTCCTACTTGTTTAAATAGTTGCTGCGCAGCAAAAAAGAAGAAATTAGTTGGATTTGATTGTTTATTCAGCCACGCAAGCATTTCAGGTGATACCGATTTATGAATATTGATTTTTACTCGATCACCACGTTTATATCGCCTAGATCGCATACTTCCACCAACTAACTTATCGTTAAGTTTGTAAATCCTAACTCTTTTTGCTTATGCTCTCTATATTTTGGCGAACAAGTATAGACTAATAATCCTCGTGCATTGGTAAATAACGGATTATCTACAAAGATTACATTTTTGAGTCGTCCTTTTTGCTTTAAAATCATTTTTAAACTGTTTTTAATAATTACTGCACCACCGCCATAAATAAACACGTATGGATCGTCTTTCATATCATCAATTTTATTTATAATATCTGTTGCAACACGAGCTGCTAAACCTAATAGTGCCGGCTGTGATTCCTCAACTAATAAGGTATTTCTCGGATGCTTATCATTTAAATAAATTTGATTGAATTCTGTAATACTATCAATCGTCTTAGTTGGATACTTTCGGTTCCATCTCGTGATAATTTGTAATAACGTCTCTTTTACACCATAAGATAAACCTTTACTTAGTTGCGGACGGAAATTTACCCCTAATGAAACAACTTCTTCTGTCGTCCCTGCACCAATATCAAAAGAGAGTAGAGTCTTATCTACAAAATCAATTTCAGAAACTTGATTCGGCTCACATTCTATTTTATGTTTCACAACATTTCCTTCTTCATCGTATACAATGCCCCACGTCCCAGATGCGCCCTCAGGCAGGCATTTACAAAACTCAATTGAAACATTAATTGTCACATCGCGTCCGTTCGGATAATGGAAAATAACCTTATGATTTCCCATATAACGTTTTGCATTTTCAGCAGCTATTTCTTGTGTAATAAGCTGCATAGGAAGAGCGACAGATAAATCATAACGAATATTAATATGGCTAGAAGTTGGACTTTGACGCATAGCGCTTACCGCCAAACCTGATAGTATTGTAATAACCATTAACTCATCCGTTGACTTATTTGATTTCTTCTCTACCTCAGTACCTTTTAATTGATCTTGAATGACTTTTTCTCCAACGATGTATCGTACATTATTTAGCATTAACGATGGCGAACTTATAGTCACATCAATGTGGTTTTCTAATTCAGATAATGAAACATCTACCTCATCTAAGAGTCCTGTAGGCTCACCTATATATAAAGAATAAATACTCGGAATAAAAATAGGGTCTTGCCCTTTCACCATTAACTTCAAACCGTTGTTTCCTGCATCTGCACCAGCTTTTAAAAGTATAGACATAACTACCCCCTAAATTAATCTGACATCCCTTCCAAATATATGCGAGCCCATTCTTTTACATTCAAATGTATTGTAATTTTTTATTTATCATAAAACCAAAATATTGCATACTTACATATTTTATGTAAAAAGTATTTGACATGATACTTTTCCAATTTTATACTTATATTTGTAAAGAGTTTTTTACAATCGAGGGGGGCAATTATTTATTGAATACTAAAAAAACTATTTTTATCATCATTGTTTTAGCATTAATTGCAATAATAGTACATGGCACATATAAATACATCACTGAAGGTTCTATTTTGGGTAGTACGATTTTTGCTATTTCGTTAATACTTAGTAATTTAATTAATCACATTACTTGGGGAGATCCCCACGGTGTATCAGAAGAAAGTCAAGATGAAATGGGCCAACAAATTACATATAAAAGCTTTAAAATTGCGTATTTTGTGCTTGTAGTTATAATGTTCCTTTTATTAATCTTCTCCGAAGGATTTTCTATGGGGGCTAATTTAGATGGCGTTAAAAACCTCCCTCTGTTCATCGCAATTTGCTCTTCATTCTTTATTTATCCTATTGTCGAACTCATAGTTGCAAAACAATATAAGTAAAAAGATGAGGTTTTCTACATGTAGAAAACCTCATCTTTTTATATTTACATACTCTCTACAATTGCTTTTAATTTATTCACAGTCCGCCAATTCCTAACTGTAGCTGGTGTATGTAACTTCTGAAACTGGTTCATTAATTTAGAATTTCGAATGCTATTTTTGAAAAACAAATAAGCAACCTTCTCATCTATATAGCAATCTTCAAGTTCACTTTTAAATGTAAGCAATTGACTACTCTCTTCTTCAGAAAGTACATTAGCTAAAAAAGCAACATGAACACTTTCTCCTTCTAACAATGAATGAACTTCATACGGACATTGTTTAATAATATTTATAAATTCATCATGTGTTCTTAGCATGACTGGAACATCGAAATCAAATTCATTTTTCATTTCAGATTGTATTCGGTCCTTTAGAAAGTTTATACCTTCCTCAGATTCGAACACGATATTACCACTTTGTATATATGTTTTCACATGTTTTAATTCTATTGATTCAAACAATCGTTTTAAATCAGCCATTTTGATTACTTTATGTCCACCGACATTGATTCCTCTTAGTAGTGCAACATAAATTGTCATATTATTCCCCCACAATAAAATGAATTTATCAACTGAATTGATTTTCCCACTCATATTTCTCGGATATTTGTTTTAATTCTTCTAACATATCATGAATAGATAATACCTCAAATAAAATAATAGATTCACTTGAAAAATGGTGATGATAATGATCTGGTTTATAATCTTTTAAATCATTTTTATAACTCCAAAATTGCTTGTCTAATTCAGCAATAAGTTTAAAATGTTCCTCATCAATTTCATTACAACGGTTTCTCAATATAGCAATTATAGAATAAGTTGTTTGTTGTAATATTTCCCTTTCACTTTGTGACCAGTCACAGGTCTCAATTGACACTCGAGCTAAATTATCTATATGGTAAATGATTTGCTGTAATAAATGCAATTGCTTTTGTACAAGTAAAAAGCTTCTCATTTCCTTCTTTGTATGGTGATGATATTTCCAATCTTTCTGCTCATATTGAACAAATTGTATCGCCTTATGCAATAATAAAGTCAATTTAGATAGATCCTGAGCTGTCTCCTTTTTCATACCTTTTCCTGCAAGTAATGCAGTAATCCATTCTTCCATAATATTTGCTGTTTTAGCAAATAGATCCTCTGTACATCCAAAAATCGTTTTCGTGTAGTGTGGTGGGAAAATGAAAAAATTCACTAAAGTAGATACTATAATACCAGTAGATGTAGTAGCTAAACGAATTAAAAATGCAGTAAAATAATGATCTGCCGTAATTGGAATCATAGCTACAGCAGTTAAAGTCGCGACTAATGTTCCCGCATGTAACCTTAGTTTTTGACATGTAACAATCGTAAACATCGCAGCTAATGCATAAGAAATTGCTTGATGGCCTAGGAAAAATGTGAAAGTCATGGCATATGCCGATCCAATTGTTGAGGCCGGAAAGCGAATAAACCCTTTTTTTATTGAGTCTGTTGCAGTTGGTTCAATTGTAACAATTGCTGTTATTACAGCAAAAATAGTTGGGATGTTAAAAAATTTACAAACTAACACTGTAAGAAAAACTGCAATCCCAGTTTTAATCACTCTTCCCCCAACAATATTCCATTGTCTATCTTGATTCATTTTTTATATCCTTCATTTCTGTTTCATTTTATATACATATATTATATATTGTTAAAATAAAAAAACCTACTACATGAATATTCAAGAGTAAGTTTTCTATCTCATTATTTCATTATAGGTAAATGCATTATTATTTGTTGGCCAATTGGTCCCATTCTTCTAAAACCTTTATCTTGGAAGCCGACTTTTGCATATAAATTTTGTGCAGGAATATTTCTTTCATTCACAGCAAGTACAACTTCATTTTTTATTGGAAAATAACGTTTTACAAACTCTTCTAATAATAACAATGACTTTTTAGCGTATCCCTTTCTTTGTCTATTGTGATTAATAGAAAATGATGTTAAAAGTAAAGCATCCTCATTATCCGTAAACTCCTTTACTCTATCTCCCGTTTGCAATGCGAAAAGACCAACCGGTACCCCATTGTAATCTAAAATAACAATCACATTTTTTGTACGATCACTTTTTGCTTTCTCCAGTAATGCGCTTGGATCTGATGTAAACTGAACTTGTTCACTTGGTAAAGTAAATGTTTGTATAACTTCTTTATATTTCTCCTTATACGGAACTAATTGAATTTCCCCTGTGTGTATGTTCATGCTAAACTCTCCCATTTTTTGCTTATTAACTTATACCTTGCTGTACTTTTGAATGCACTCTTCCATCTAAAAAGGTAATTTCAACAAATGAATTTGGATCGTTTCCTTTCCAAGCAAAAATTTGTTTAATTTGTGTAGAATGCTCTACCCCTTCTTCTATAAGTAAATCCCCTTCACAACCAATTAAATCTTTTACTTCTGTATAAGTCATTCCTTCATTTATGTTCGAGAAATGGTTTATATTGATAGACGCTTTCTGTTGCCTTTCCATCACAGTAGAAGAAGTTGCTGTTTGATTTTTCACTTCTTTTCTCTGTTCACACGCTGTCATACTGAAACCTAAGCAAAAACTAAACAATATACATGCGCTTTTTTTCATCATAACAGTTGTCCCTCCCATCATAATTAAACCATATATTCCCTTAAAAATAAACTGAATATTTAATATTATATTCAAAAACCTCGTACAATTAAGTACGAGGCTAATTTCATTTATTCAAATGATTATTTGATTGATCATCCTGTTCTTTTCTTAGCTCTTGTTTTTCATCTTTTGGTAATTGTTTATCATTATCTTTAATTGGATTCGTTTCTCTATTTTCAATCATATCATTTGGAACTTGTGGCATTACTCGGCCCACAATAGCCGCTAATTCATCTAGTATACCTTCACCTGTTTTTCCTTTTTTAATTTGCTTTCCAATTTGTTTGAGGCGTTCATACGTATCAACATCTGCTACAACGACTGCATTAGCACCGTCAGGATCATTTTTTAAACTTTCTGCAACAGAGTATTTAATTGATTCAACTCGAGTTCGATCAAGTTTTGCTTTTACGTCTATACCTACAATTGCATATTTGCCGACTACTACGGCTGTCGCATCATTCACACCTGGCACACTTGCAGCTAAAGATGCTAAATGATCTGCTGCTTTTTCATTTGGCTTATTTGATTTATTCGTATAATTAACATTTTTCATTGAGACATTTTTTTGTTCCGGCTTTTCGTTTGGATTGTCTTTTTTTCCAATACTGCATCCAGTTATAACGAAGCAAAGCATCAATATATATATTAGAGTTTTCATTATTTTCACCACTTCACTATTAAGGTTTAATCATAAATTTTTTCAACAGCTTGCATTTTCTTTACCTTTTCTTCGGCCCCACTATTAGCATTAATGAATATTTGGTACGTATCTTTTCCTAAAGTACCTACAAATTCATAGCAAAGTACTTCATTATGCAAATCATTGACTACTACAGCTTTACGTTCTTCCATTACTTTCACATCCGGATTGATTTTCTTTCTTGCTTCTGCTACAGTTAACTTTGCCGATGGAACTGTTCGTTTTTGATGCGACGCTAAATATTCTTTTGCGGAGAACCCTACGATAGAACCGTCATCTAAAGCAATTTTCATTTGGATTGCTTCTGGATAAATTCGTACTCCATTTTCATTTACTACATACGTAAACACACCAACATTATCATATTGAGAGCTATCATAAAGCTCCATATTATTAAACTTATGGTCCTTTAAAAATTTCAAACCTTTACTACCTGCATCGTTTAAACTAACTTTCTGTTCTTTAATTTCGCGGTTATTCATAACCCAAATTGGATATCCGCCTTTTCCGGTAATATCCATATAGAACTCATTGTTCGTTGCTTCATCTTTAATTTTCACACTATAGAAGGATTCTTTCGCACCTTTTCCGCTTTTCTCAACATCTACTTTTTCATTTCCTTTTAAATTCAAAAACGATTTGGCAATTTTCGCCGCTTCATCTTTAGAAATTGCCTTTCCTTCCGCTTCAAATCCGCCTTTTTTATTTTTTTGCGCACTTGTAAAGGTCGGTCCGAAGTTTGTAGAAGAATATGATGTTACGTTTTTCTCTACAGTTTTCAATCCATCAATAATTGTGTTATCTGCTGGATCGCGATTTGATGCAAGTGCCATTTCTACATCCATCCAGCGTAAATTATTTTTCAAAACAAGATGTTGTACTTTTCTTAGTTCATCTTGTATATTTCCTGCATTTGAATATAAAGTTTGCAACGTTTTATATTCTTGCTCATTTAACGGTTCTTTTTCTAAATCACGAATGGCTGCACGGTAACTAAAATCACCGATATTCGCTAAAAATTCTTCCGTTTTATTAAATGGCATTAATGTTAAAGGAAGTTGTCCTACATCTGAGCGAGCTTCAGATGTTAAACGCCATACATCTGCTAATGCAGGTGATAAAGATGATCGTGAATTCATCGCAAGTGTTGTGCCAATTTTATCGTGTAATAAATCGACTTCGTATGCTAAATCATGGAATGCACGTTGATAGCTATTTTCCGCTCGAATTAAAACCGCATTTTTCTCTTGGTGCTCTTTATAGCCCCAATATCCTGTTCCTACTACACCGACTGTTAATAATACAATAATAATACCTCGTAACATTGTCCCACCTCCGCTCTATTTACAGAAAATATGTTTACCGATTTTTTTAATTTGTGGACGAGTCCAAATCCATTTACTAGTCGCAGTATCTGGATTGAAATAATATAAAGCATTTCCTGTTGGATCCCATCCATTAATCGCATCTAATACAGCTTTTTTCGCTGTTTCATTTGGCGTTAAATATATTTGCCCATCCGCAACTGCCGTAAAGGCTCTTGGCTCAAATATTACTCCTGAAACGGTATTTGGAAATGATGCACTTGTAACACGATTTAAAATAACAGCAGCTACTGCAACTTGTCCTAAATACGGTTCACCACGTGATTCCCCGTATACTGCGTTTGCCATGAGTTGAATGTCATTTTGCGAATAACCATTCGGAACATTTGTCCCTTTATTTTGAGATGGTTTATTTTTTTGTGCAGTACTACCACTATTTCCTTTATTGGCAGTGGACTTGTCATACTTCGTTGCCTTCACGAGCATTTGCTTCGTTTTAGCTCCAGCTAAACCATCAACGGGTAATCCGAATTTCTCTTGAAAATTCCGAAGTGCCCAATATGTACCCCATCCGAAAACACCATCCACTTTTCCCGTATAAAATCCGTTATATTTCAAACGAGATTGCAGTTCAATGACATCTTCGCCAGATGCTCCTCTTTGAATGACTTGATTAGAAAAAGCTTCTACATTCTTTAGTTGTATACTACTGACCATTAAAGACAGTCCTATGAACGCAAGTAAAACTGCTATTTTAAAAATAGCTTTTTGGCGCATACTTTTCCCTCCTTAATTACAGAAATGATTTCTTGGTTATGTTTTGTAAAAGCCTCGCTTTTATGTAAAGAAGACAAAAAAATCCAAACTAATATCGTTGAAAAAATATGTAAACAATATAAAAAAAGGATAAAAGGAGTTCATCATGAAAAAATCGTTAAAACGTGTCGCACTCGTCATTCTGTTCCTAACAACATGTTCAAATATATATACAGGCTCATCAATTGTTCATGCGCAGCCGCCGTATGCCAAATGGGGTAAACTTGCCGTAGAAAAGACGAAAGAACAATACCCAAAAGCAGAAATTATTGATTATCTACATATAGGTAGAAAACCCAAAACAGTTCAAATAACTGTTGAAAAATTTAAATTGTGGTTACGTGAAGATGGAAAAGAATATGGTGTTTTTGTTGATGTAGAATTTGAAACGAAGACGGAGAAATTTATAAAGTTGTCGTTTCAGAAGACGAGTAGATAAAGTGAACCCCCACTGTTAAAAACAGAAACAGTGGGGGTTCTTGCATTTCTAAAATTCTTTCCTAAAATTTCGATTCCCTAAAAATCTTACCAATATACAAATAGCGCCAATTACAACAGCTATCCCTATACTATATAAAAGGACTCTACCATATCCTCCTATTCTCGGATCTAAAAAAGGATATGGATACCAATTTACGATTGGACCACGTAATAAGCTATATACAACGTAAAAAAACGGGAATAAGAGCCAACTTGCAGCTTTTTTCCAGGTGATTTTCTTATTTGGTGGATTTAAAATCCAATCTAAAAGCATGGTAATTGGCATGATATAATGCAGCACCGTATTTACCCATGGTATTGCAGTTTGAAGTGATTCTTCTAATCCTCTTAATAGTAAAAAATAAATTAGTCCTGTCGTAAGTATATATACCGTTGCCGCACCACGAAGTATACCAAACTGCTCTGATCGACCAAATGTAGCTGTTCCGATACTGCTTAAAAGGAGAATACATGCAACTAAAATGTTACTTTCGATCGTAAAGAAACTAAAAAAGTTAACTGGATTGAACGGTTTCACTTGTGCCCTGATTATGAATTGCGTAATAATGGCGCTACATGCTAGAAGACTTAAACATAATCTAAATAAAGATAAAGTTTTTTCACCCCTCATACATTCCCTCCTTTTCTTATAAATAATTAGAATTTCCCTGTACATGCTCAATAAATAATTTTAATGGAACGAGCCCACGCTTTGGCATATGACTACTTATAATAGCTACTACTTCTAACTGAGGAATGATAACGATGTATTGTCCGCCATATCCCATAGCGAAATATATACAATACGGTATGTGAAATCTTTCGTTATGTAATACCCACCAGTGATATCCATATGCGCCGACATGTTCATATGTTTCAAATTGCGCCCTGCTTGACTCTTCTAACCATTGTGCTGATACAATTTCTTTCCCATTCCAATATCCATTTTGTAAACATAATTTTCCTAATTTTAATAAATCTGTAGATTTCATTTTCATACCGAAGCCGCCAACATATATACCCTGCGGATCTTGTTGCCATTCGTATTCGTTAATTTCTAATGGATCAAATAAATATTTCTTTGCAAACCGCTCTGTCGACATTCCAGTAGCTTCTTGAATAATATAGCTCAGTAAATGAGAAGAACCTGAATTATAATTCATTTTTGTAGCAGGTTTTTCAATTATTGGCTTTTCTAATATGTACTGTACCCAGTTCTCTGATTCTACAAAGTCATTTGGGAATACTACTCCATTCCCAAACTCTTTCCAATCCTCACCAGTAGTCATTGTTAATAAGTGATAAAGCGTCAAATCATGTTTTTCCCCAGGTACATTTTCAATCCACTCTGTAATCGGTGTATGTATATCATTTATATAGCCCTTATCAATTGCAATACCAATTAATAAAGATACGATACTTTTTGTAATCGAATTTATTTTATATAAGTTATTTGCACATTCAGGTGTTTTATAATACTCAGTTGTTAATTCCCCTTTTTGATAAACAAGAAATGTATTCACTTTTTTCTTTTCGAATTTATTTTCTAGTTGCTTGAAATCCAAAAACTTTACCTCCATTTAAATAGTTACTCCATTTATTATATCTTGTTACTTCATTTTAAACATAATTGTGCTCAAATAAAAATAAACCTGTCAGCCATAATGAACTGACAGGTTTATTTTTATAATTTCGTACGAACATTCCAAAGCTCTGGGAAGAATCTTTGATCAAGTACTCGTTTTAAATAAGAAACACCGGAGGATCCACCTGTTCCCATTTTATGTCCAATAATTCTTTCTACTGTTTTCATATGACGGAAACGCCATTGTTGTAGCCAGTCTTCAATATCAATCAATTTTTCAGCAAGCTGATATAAATTCCAATATTTTTTCACATCCACATACACTTCTAACCACGCCGCTTCTACTGTTGCATCTTCTTCATAAGGCTGCGTAATATCACGGTTTAACACATCTTTATGAATAGGGAATCCTTCTTTTACTAATGCTTGAATCGCGACATCATATAGACTTGGTGCATGTAGCGCTTTATGAAGTCGTGCATGTAATTCTGGATCCTTTTCATAAATTTTTAATGCATGTGGCGTTTTATAGCCAAGTGCATACTCAATCATACGATATTGATACGATTGAAAACCTGAAGCTTGACCGAGTGAATCACGAAACTCAATATATTCTGATGGTGTTAATGTCGCAAGAATATCCCAAGATTGAATAATTTGAGACTGAATTTTTGATACACGTGCTAACATTTTAAAAGCTGGTTGTAATTTATCTTGTTTAATAGATTCAATCGCCGCATTTAGCTCATGTAAAATGAGCTTCATCCAAAGCTCACTTGCTTGGTGGATAACGATAAATAACATTTCATCATGATGGTCCGATAATCTTTTTTGAGAAGATAGTAAACTATCTAATTGTAAATACTCCCCATACGTCATATTCTCTTTAAAATCCGTATGAATCCCTTTTTCCATAATTACTTTTTCATTTTCTTTCATATTAGCCAAACGCCCCTTTTATATAATTCTACTTATATTGGTCTAATAACGGCTCGAACTGGACTTCCATCTGCATCAGTTAATGCAAGTGGTAATGCAATAAGTTCATAATCACCGTCTGCTACATGATCTAATACGACATTTTCTAAAATATGAATTCCATGTTTAAATAATTGATGATGCGCTGCTAATTCTTTATCATCTAACGGATCAACTGATGGTACATCTACTCCGATTAAACGAATACCTTTCTCTGATAGAAAAGGTGCTATGTCTGCACGTAAATGAGGGATCACATCTGGAAATTCTTCATTTTTTCCATGTGAAGATGTACGTAATAATAATCGTTCTACACCTTCTAAATGAAAGTTTTCTAATTCCTTTTTCCCGATGCTTTCAAGATTAGAAACGTCAATAATCCGTGCTGGGCCAACATAAACTTGAACATCTAAATCCAATACTTTCTTTCCATCATTATCAAAATGAAATGGTGCATCAATATGAGTGCCTGTATGAATACTCATCGTTAACTTTCCGACATTTACCGAGCCACTTTCTTCTTTTGACCATGAAACTTCATACGAGAACGGTGTGTCTCCTGGCCACGTTGCAATATTATTATTTAGCGGTTGTGAAATATCAATCCACTCTGATGTTTTCATACTTATGCCACAACCTCTCGCTTATTTTCAAACTGCTTATACTTTTCTTCTTTCATAATTCCCTTTAATATTTGTACAGATTTCCACACTTCTTCGTATGTGTTATATAAAGCGACCGGCGCAAGTCTCACTCCATTTGGCGCTCTAAAATCTGGAATTACTCCATTTGCCTTTAGCGCTTTACATATACGTGCTGCTTCTGCATGCTCTAAATAAATGTGCCCGCCTCGACTTTCATCCTCTAACGGATTTCCAATTGTAAATCCGAAATCTTTTAATTCATGATCAATTAAATTCAGCATGTATCTCGTAATATGTAAAGACTTCTCACGTAAACGTTCAATACCAGCATCTTTGAAAATTTCAAGAGAACCAATTAATGGTGCTATACTTAATACGTGAGGTGTACCAATTTGATAAGCACCTGCATGATCAGCGGCTGTTAATGTATGCTCCATATCAAACTGCTTATCTTTTTTAGAACTAAACCATCCAGACAACCCTGGCAGTCTATTAAAATGTTTATTATTTACATAAAGTCCTGCAACACCACCCGGTCCTGCATTTAAATATTTATAATTGCACCAAACAGCAAAATCAACATCCCAATCTTTGAAATGATGCGGAATAGATCCTATTGAATGACATAAATCAAATCCGATATGAATGTCTCGTTTATGTGCTTCCGTTGTTAAACGTTTCATATCAAGAATTTGACCACTTCTATATAAAACAGAAGGTAATAAAATTAAAGCGATATCATCTTCCATCGCATGAATAATATCTTCTTCAGAAAGTGTTCTACCATCTCGGCTTTTCACTCTTACTAGATGCTCATCTGGGTCTAATCCTTTTAAACGTATTTGACTTTGAAGTGCATAAATATCTGACGGGAAAGTTAATTCATCCGCAAGTATTTTTGTACGTATTCCTTTCGGTTCATAAAACGTCGCAATAACTTGGTGTATATTTGTAGTCGTAGAACCGGTTACAATAGTTTCCTCCGGTAAAGCTCCAATAAGAGGGGCTGTAAGTTTACCTAATTTCTCTGAAAGGAAGAACCACGGGTGCTCACCTTCAGTCCAGCCGTCAATTCCATATTCTTTCCACGAATCTAGCAACGTAAGTAATGATTTCTCTGCTCTTTTTGAAAGTAGCCCTAATGAGTTTCCATCTAAATATATAGTACCTTCTTTTTTATAGAATTCAGTTTGAAAATCTTTCAGTTCATCATGTTTATCACATTCAAGCGCATACTCATAAGTTGGTTGAAATGGTTCTTTATACATGGTGTCACCTTCTCTTAATTTTCTTTTTATTCTAACTAATTGAAATATAGCACCTTAATTGATATAACGTCAATGATATTATGTCAGTTGACTTTATATATGAACTTCTTTTACAATACAGTTATATTTTCAGACATTTCAGTATAAAGAGGTGATTCTTTGAAAAACTCTACTCTTTCATCAAGAAAACACCGCTCCTTAGAAACGAAGAAGAAACTACTACACTCTGGTTACACTATTTTTATACGTAACGGATTTCAAAAAACGACAATTACACAAATTATTAAACATGCAGAAACCGGTTACGGAACAGCATATGTATACTTCAAAAACAAAGACGATCTCCTAATTAGTTTAATGGAAGATGTTATGAATCAATTTCATAATATTGCCAAGCGCTCCTTTTTGCCTCAAACGAAGGAAGAAGCTCATAAAATGATTCGAAATCAAGTTAGAGCATTTCTCCAACTAGCAAAGAAAGAACGAGCTATTTTACAAGTTGTAGAAGAAGCAATCGGATTATCAAAAGAGATACGTAAAAAATGGGACGAGATACGGGAACGCTTCATAAACAATATTACGCAGGATATTACATACTCTCAAGAAAGTGGATTAGCACAGCCTGAATTAAATAAAGAAATTGTAGCACGTGCTTGGTTCGCAATGAATGAGATGTTTCTTTGGGCGATTGTGAAAAATGATAAAAAATTAGAGTTAGAAGAGATAGTACATACATTGACGGAAATGTATACGACGGGGTTATATAAATAGCACACCTGCAATAAATACGGTGTGCTATTTTACATTTATAAAAATATTTTATCTAGGTATGGCAATGCTAAAAGGGGCTTTTCAGATAAAGGGAAATATTTTAGTTTTAACGATTCACCATCTATCGATTTCAACTCGCCACCGCTAACTTCACACTCAAACACAACAATAATATATTCTACTTCATCACCATTCGGATATGTATGGCGGTACTTTTCTCCTCCAAATACTCCTTTTTGTTTTTTTACTTGTACTTTCAATCCTGTTTCTTCCCAAACTTCCCTAACTACTGCTTCTTCTGGAGTTTCCCCAAGTTCAATTGCTCCAGCTGGCAAACTCCAGTATTCCCCACCAGGATATTGAAATAAAGTGAAACTTTAATCAGTGGGGGTTTTATTATCCCCACTGATTATTAGTTGAACCAATCGGGCTTTTACGGGCAGTTGATCCCCCACCTAACTTCTTTGCTTTCGCTGAATTTTGAGATGGGAGTCTTACTGCCCGTTAATGCGGGATAAAATATCCCCCTGTTTATTTTTTATAATAGCAGCTACACTCGGCATGAATATTAGTTCATGCCCTAATTGCTCACGGATTTTTTTATAATATAGTGACATTGACATACTATTCTCTCCTAATCTATTAATAACTGTATTTTCTGATATTTATTGCATAATATTCTTAATACAAACTTCTATATAGAAAGGATAAAAACATGTCGCAAGAAAAACTTGCAAACAAATTTCTATCATTTACTGAAAGTGGTACTCAATAGATTGAGTACCACTTTTACTTTACATGCTTTTCATTAGCGTACTTTTTCTTCAGTCACCCTACTCACAATTCCAACAATAAATTTATATTCAATCCTTCTCTTCTTATCTTTCTTAAAACCCTCTTTCGTATCAAAAATAAAACACGTTTTCCGAAACCAAATTCGTACGTATACAGACTCTAAGTAAATAGGTTTTATAATTCCTCGTTCTTCAAATTCAGTCCCATCTTTATTTTCAGTTTCCGTTCGAACGAACCACTTATTCCCGATTCCAATCTCAATATACTTCACATACTAACCTCCATTAGGAAATTTCCCTTCTAACAATTCTATTATTTCCCCGGTAAGCGCAGATTCCGACAGAACATGAGCCCACAAAGAAAAAGTAGATTACAAAAATCTACTTTATAACTTATATTTTTGCATTCGCTTATAAAATGTACTACGGGGTACATCTAATAGTTTTGCAGCTAATGAAACATTTCCGTTTGTCTTTTGTAATACTTCAATCATGCTATCACGCTGTATTTTTTCGCGAAAATTTAGTGGATGTTCTGTTTTATTTTCAACTTGTAACTCAAGTTGTTGTTGATTTCCCATCATTGTTTGTAGCAAAAAAGCGACTTGCTTTTCGCATATTTCCCGTCCTTGCGACAAGATGTAAATGCGTTCTAATACATTTACTAGTTCTCGAATATTTCCGGGCCATGTATGTTGTAAAAATTGATTGCAAATACTCTTTGGAAATACAACATTCCAATTCTTCCGTTCGCAAAAGTGTTGTATAAAATATGAGATATCCTCTTTTCTTTCTATTAACGATGGAACATATAACGGATAAACGTGCAAACGATAATATAAATCTTGACGGAATTTCCCTTCTTCTACTAACCGTAGTAAATCTTTATGTGTGGCAGTAATAATACGAATATTTACTGGTACCTCTTTTGAACTTCCTATTGGAGTTATTGTACGTTCTTGTAAAACACGCAATAATGCTACTTGCATCTCTGGTGGTACTTCACCAATTTCATCTAAAAATAATGTTCCTCCATGCGCTTGTTCAAATTTCCCTTTATACCCTTGACGTCGCGCACCTGTAAACGCACCTTCAACGTAACCGAACAATTCACTTTCCATTAATTCTTTAGGCAGAGAACCGCAGTTAACAGCTATAAAGGGCCCATCTTTTCTTGGGCTATTTTCATGAATCGCTCTCGCAACATATTCCTTTCCTACTCCTGTCTCACCACATACATACACACTAGCATCAGTCGGTGAAACAAGCTTAATTTCTTCTAGTGTGTGTTGAAATGCTTTGCTTGTCCCGGTAACTCCTGAAAAAGTAATTCCTTTTATAAATGCGAAAGCAGAATATGTATTTATTTGTTTGTTTTTCTTTAAATACATACATTTCCCAATCATTCTTTCATTACTATATACTGGTATCTCTAATTTAGTTTCCAATCCATGGTGCATTAACTCTTCAAGCTTCATTCTTGACCAATTATTTATTCGTTCACGAACACTCTTACTCGCAGAAACGATAACATCACGATGATTACAAATAACTACTTGTTCGTCACTATCAATGACATCCAAAAAACGATGAATTAAGTGTAATTCATTTTGATGAACTCTTATGCTACATTCACGTTCTATCGCATGTGCAATTGAAGTTACCATACCGAGCATATATGGATGCGAAAATTCAATTGGACAGGAGAAATCTAGAACACCAATTAATTTCCCGTCATCATTATGGATAGGAGCAGCCGCACAACTCCAGCTATGAGATGCCACGGAATAATGTTCAGTACCACTTATCATAATAGCTTCTTCAATTTCTAGCGCTGTTCCAATTGCATTTGTACCAACAGCTGCTTCTGTCCATTTTACACCTTCAATAAAATTAATATGTTTCGCTCGCTTTAACGTTTGTTTATTTCCACTTAACGATAGAACATAACCATCTGGATCGATTAATAATGCCATCATTTGTAGTTCATCAATGGTTTTTCTCATATTTTGTATTTGAGGTAATGCTATATCAAGAAAAATTTCACTCTTTTTCTTTTGTTCTTGAAAAACATTAGAAGACAAAATTTTCTGACCTTTATTCATATAAGGATTCACATTTGCTTGTCTACATCGATGCCATGACTCTGAAATTCTTTCGTTTATACGGTTCGAATCAAAGACTCCTTCATCAATAAACTTTTTCCATGTATGTAAGTAAAACGGTGAAGCTAACATTGTATCATCTCCCTTTTAATTGTTTTGGAGATTTATAAAACATACTTCTATTATAAAACTGAATAAAAGCGTTTTCAATACAACTAGAAAGATGACACAAATATGTTAATAATTTGAATATATTAATGCGCGTCTTTATTCTTTTTTAGTAGCACCATATTTTGTATAATGGACGCAAAGAAAATACATAATCAAAACCACTTTTGTGGATTACCATTTATAAAGAAAACAATCACGGCTATTGCAAATAAAATAGCGGCTGATAAACTAATATATAATTTCGTTCTGACCTGCATTAGTCTTCGCTCCTATTATTTTACAGTACATACTAACTCTTCATTTTTCATCTCTACTATGTACTTCTGTAAAACATATTCTCTTCCGCCATGTTTTTCATACCAATCATGTATTCTTTTTACATGAATCTCGTCACTTCTAATTTTCGATTCAATTTCTTTATACCGTTCAAAACTATCATATTCCCATATGGCGAATACTTCAGACGTACCATTCTTATTACCTTTCATCCAGCGTCCTATTAGCCTAGAGCCATGCTTTAACTGATTAGGTAAGTTCGTGTTATTGAAATGATCATTAAATACTTCTATGAATTCATTTTTCACTACATAGTACTTCCTTCTGTAAAACATACCTCTTCCCCTCTTTTATGAAAAGTATCAGTAAACCTTCCCATCACTACCGTATTATAATACTTTCCATCCGATAGTCTTTTGTCATTTTTCAAAATGCCTTCTACTTCAAAACCTAATTTTTTATACAGATGAATAGCTTTCTCGTTTGTCTCTAATACTTGTAAAGATATTTTATTTACTGCATTTTCATCAGCCCATTTAATAGATTGTTGCAATAGACTCTTACCCATTCTATATCCCCAAAACTCTTTTAAAATACAAACACCAAACTCCACTTTATGAGATAATCTCTTAAAATTTGACCCTTCACATCTTGAAAATCCAACGATTCGATTGTGCACTTCTACAACTAAAAAGAGATTCTTAGTCTCTTCACTATCTGTTTTTATTATTTTTTGAAATCCTAGATCATCTATAAATCCCTCTCCAGCATCTCTATCCATATTTTCAGTTTCTCCATCAATCTGAACTCTAATTTTCGATAACTGCTCTGCATCTTTCTCAGCTGCAGAACGAATTGTATAAGTTAATCCATTTATATGAAACTCTTGCTCTTTTACAATCATGTCAAACTCCTTTCAAATGAATATAATGGCGCTATTACAACTTGTTTACCTTGTTTCTCAAAGTCCTGAACAGTTTCTTTACTAGCCTCTTCGTCAGTTATAATAATGTCAATTTTTTTTAGAGACTCTCCTCTTATAAAACAATCTATTCCAAGTTTATTATGCGGAACTAAACAAATATTTCTTCTAGCAATTTCACTTACTCTTTTACTAAAATAAGCAACTTCAGGTGTTGCGGTACTAATACCTTGTAATGAAATGCCTCCACCTGTAGAGAAATACAGATCAATAGAAAATCTACTTATCAATTCAGAGGCAAGTGTATCAGTAATATTCCCTGAAGGTTTTACTTTTCCGCCAATTAAATACGTATCAATATTCTTATATTCTCGTAGATAACCAGCTATTTCTATAGAATTCGTAATAACCGTAAATGATACTTCCGGTAAATATTTCAGCATCGCATTATGAGTGGAAGCCCCGCCAATAAAAATTGAATCACCTTCTTGTATATAAGATACCGCAACTCTTGCAATTGTGTCCTCATATATTGAGCTATCACTATAACGTTTAGCTGGTTCCGCGGCTAAATTTCTCACTCGCGTAAGTTCAATTGCACCTCCGTGCGTTCTTTTTAATAAACCATCCTTTTCCATAATAGACAAATCTCTTCTTATAGAATCAATAGACATATCAAATCTTTCCGCAAGATCCTTTGCTATTACTCTTCCATCTGTATTAAGTAGTTCTAAAATTTTCTCTCGACGTTCTTCAGTAAACATGTTATCACCACCGTTATTGAAGGTTCAGAAATTTGAACTTTATATTAATTATATGCACGTTTCTTCCGTTTCACAATATTTTCAATCCTTTTTCTTCCGTCTTTATGCAGTGTTTTCCTCTTTTTCTATTTTGTTAACTTCACATAAAATAAATGCAGATTTGCATATTCCACTAAAAGACTTCTATTTATTTCCTTATTCATGTAAAATTATTCCTATGTTTTACTTTTTAATACAGAAAGGGATTACTATGAAATCACTAATCAAAACGACATGTACAGCATTATTATTTACAGGAATATTAACAGGGTGCAATAGCAATACTACACCAAAACAAGAAAAGAGCGCTCTCGAAAAGAATGCAATGCACTATGGAGAAATAGTTAAAAACGAATACTATAGAGCGACAGTTGAGAATGCAAAGTTTGAAAAAATAGACGAAGAGCGGCGCCTTACTACTCGTGTTATGATTAATAATGTTCGAGACGATGGACAAACTATTGATCTTTCGGAAATAAAATATTTCATACAAGATGAAAAAACTGGTCAGAAATATGAAGGTGAAGCTCATCCGATAGGTGACGAGCACTATAAAAATGTTCCACACGAATTCTCTTTAACTACTGACGTTGTATTTGAACTGAAAACTTCACCAAAAGATTTAAATAATATGTATTTATACATAGATAGCAAAGCTGCGCCGTTAACAAATACATATTGGAAGCTTGATAATTTAGTATCTAAATAGAAAGACCAGTCTTATACGACTGGTCTTTTTACATTCATACATTTAACTTTCATTAACACTTATATTAATTTTCTAATAACAACTTGAATAACATCAGCTAAACCAGTGTGCCCTTTCCCTTCAACTCGCTCTTGTTCTCCATTAAAGAAATGAATTACCTTATGTTCTTCACACCAAGTAAGGATATCAATTGGATCATACAGCATATCAACATCTTTTGGTCCACCAGTACTATAGTTTATTTGTTTTTTTGAGTAAACTTCAAACATAATTAATCCACCAGGCTTTATCGTTTGTATCATTTTATCTAATATCATTTTTTTATAATCATCATGAAAATGTCCAAATACCATAATTGCCGCATCATATTCATTTTCTGGCAAACTATCAGCTAATAAATCTACTTTTTTTGTATGCACGTTTACGTTATGCTTCTCTGCCAATTTTTTTGTCTTTTCTAATCCATCTTTCGAATAATCAATAGCTGTTACTTCGTTCCCTTGTCTTGCTAGAAATACAGCATTTCTACCTTCTCCCTCCGCAAATGCTATTACTTTATTGTGATTTGCTAAACGAAATGCTTGTTCTTTAATAAATGTATTAGGTTCTTCCCCGTAAAAATATTCATCTGATTTATATCGATCATTCCAAAAATTATTCATCATCTTCTCTCCTTCTTCATATCATTTTCTAACTACAATTAAAGATATTAAAGAGCCTTTTTATCCTTAATTAATTTAAAAATAAAAGCAGATTAAAAATCCACTTTTATTTTTTTCGCAAGATCTACGATTTTTTGATTTCTTAACTCTTCTTCCATTTTCTCTTCTGCTGCGAGCATTGCCTCATTAATTAAACATCCAGGTTTGTCATGTAAACAACAGTCAAACAATGATGTTTTGCCTTCAATTGCATGTATAATATCTAAAAATGAAATATCTTCCCAATTCTTACTAAGCGAGTAACCGCCCTTTGGACCAGATGATGAGTGTATCATCCCTTCCTTCGTCAACTTAGTTAGTATTTTAGACAAGTACGTTGGTGAAACATTTTGCATTTCTGCTAATTGGTAAACACTAACTAACTTATTTGGTGTGGCCTTTGCCAGAAAAAGCATTGTATGAAGAGCATAATTTGTAGCTTTAGAATATTTCATAGTACAGCTCCTATTGTAGACTCCATGTATCTACAATAACTTTATTTTTTTATTATGTCAAACGTTTGTAATACTCCATACAACATTATTTCTTCACAAGTAATACATCTGCTGCGCAAATCGTCACTTCTCTAAATGGAGAGTCAAATAAAACACCTAGTTCAAAACCATCTTCAGTAAGAGCTATTTCATGATATAGCCACCAAGCACTGTCAAAGTTTTCCTGCATAGAACACTTTGTTACTCCTATAAAGGTTACTTCAAGTTTATCAAATTCACTAAAAGTACCACTGCAATCTAATACGATAGACAAAGTATCTTCTGATTCTCTCTTTATTACTTTAATTACACTATCGTGTAGTGATGTCTTGTGTAACTGAGCGACATTTGACGGAAGTTTTTTCTCAATGGAATTAAAATATTCTACGTATGATTGATCTAATTGTGCCATTCTTTTCTCATAATCTGTTGTCCACTCTTGCATAAGTTTTTTCAGTTCACCTGAGGGGTATTCTGAATTAATTGTTATGTTTTGTATAATTGAGTATATCGATTCAGGAAGGAATTTTAATAAATCTATTTTCCTTTCCTCTATTTCTTCCTTTAAACTTTGTATATCCATTTCCGACCATTCTTTTATAGACTCTATAAAACTTACAAATTCTAAAACTTGCATTTTTTTATACCATTCTCTTGTAAAATATTTCAATGACACCTCTCCTAAAATATCTTTACATCCAGTAAAAGCAATACATCCACTTATTATATCATTCCAATAACCATTTTTTCTAAAGAAATAATGTAAAAATGTAAATATTCCGCCTATTATTTCTAAAACTTCAGAATATTTACAAAAGTATAAAATTAGAATACATTTTAGCTGTACAAGATTCACCTGTACAAAAATTCAAACAAAAAGGGATGGTTATATGTTGAAGAAATTAGTAGCAGGGACATTAGTAGCGGGTTTTGCATTAACTGGAGGACTAGGTGCAGTAAGCGCTGAGGAAAAAAGTAACACAATTAAGTCATTTGATTATTTAAAAGTGGATGAACAAAATGTTAATTCATTTGCAAAATTAAGTGATCAGGATAAGAAAGATATCCAAATTACTATGGTATTACCTAAGCAAAATGAAAATGGAGATTGGCTAGCTTATGGTTTTACTAGCCGCGAAACATTGGATGCGTATATTGCAAAGGATAAAAAAGCAATTAAAAATAATATTAATCCTTTAGGTAGTGGTGCTGGTAGTACTGATTTTTATGAACATAAAGATAAAGGTGGCCAATATATTTACTGGAGCAGTGGCTTTAAAAACTTACCATCTAGCTGGAATGACAGAATTTCTTCTGTAAGTACAGCGTCGCCTTCTGCAAGTTATTCAACAACACTTTGGGAACACACTTCAACACAAGGATATGGAAAAGGCGTTTTATTTAAACACGCTGATTGGTACGGTAAAACTGCTAATTTAGCTCCTGAATGGAACGATAAAACTTCAGCTATTGACATTAAAAAGTAATAGAGGATTTAATTTCTTCTATAAAAATTCAAACCACTATTCTCTCATTCATTTAGAGAATAGTGGTTTATTATAATTCGATTTAAGCATGTACAGCCTGTCCTACAGCTTGCAATAATGCTTCATGAATCGCTTCAGATAAGGTTGGATGCGCTGCAATATAATCTCTCATTATATCAGCGGTAACTTCTGTATGAATCATTACGGTCCCTTGACCAATAAGTTCAGTTGCATGAGGACCGATAATAGAAATCCCTACAATTTCTTGGTATTTAGGTTCCACAATGACTTTTACTTTACCCGTTTGTTCTCCTAAAATAAGAGCTTTTCCGTTCGCTGTAAAATGGAATTCTCCAATGAGAATATCACCATATTGTTCTCTTGCACCTTTTTCACTTAACCCGACACTAGCTATTTCTGGAGCTGTGTATATACAACGGGGAACAGCGTGATAATTTACTTTCACGTCTTCTCCGCTTGCGTGTAATGCTGCTGTCGTTCCTTCATGGAAGGCAACGTGAGCAAGCTGAATTCCACCGATCACATCACCAACTGCGTAAATATGTGATACGTTCGTTTGCATATGTTCATTCACAGCAATCCCTTTATTTGAAAACTGAACTCCTGCCTTTTCTAATCCTAATTGTTGTACTCGTGGTTTTCTTCCTACAGAAACAAGAACAAATTCTGGAGTTACTTCGTGAGTAATTCCCTCGTATTCAAATGAAGCTTGCTTCTTATAGTTATTTAATCCTTTTAAAACTGCTCCCGTAAAAATTTCCACACCATCTTTTTCTAATTTCTCTCTTAAAATATTCGCGATATCTTCATCTTCACCAGGTAGTAATTGCGGTGCCATCTCAACTATCGATACTTTTGTGCCGAGTCTACTATAAATACTTGCAAACTCACATCCTATTACACCACCGCCAACGATTAACAATGAAGATGGTACACTCTCAAGAGACATTGCATGGCTACTATTTAAAATCCATTTTCCATCGAACGGAGCGAATGGTAATTCTGTAGGTTCGGAACCAGCTGCAATAATAAAGCTCCCTCCATCAATTACTTCTTCTTTATTTCCTTGTACAACTCGCACACGATGATCCGTTTCGAATTTCGCTTTTCCTTTTACAACTTTAATTTTATTTTTCTTCATTAAATATTGTATTCCTTGGACGAGTTGCTTTACGATTTGTGATTTCCTCGCCTGTATTTGACCCCAATCAATTGAGATATTTTCTGTATTAATCGTAACTCCATAATCATTCGCTTTTCTCACAATGTCATGTACTTCAGCACTTTCTAACAGTGATTTCGTAGGCATACACCCAACATTTAAACATGTTCCGCCAAGGTCAGCTTCATCAATAAGAGTGACATCTTTGCCATTTTGAGCCGCGGTAATTGCTGCTACATAGCCAGCAGGTCCGCCCCCAATAACAACTAATTTACTCATTCTCTCACCTTCTCTTTATAAAAGAATTGTTATAGGTTCTTCTAAATAATGTTTAATTGTGCGTAAAAATGCAGCTGCTGGTGCACCGTCTAATACACGATGATCGAATGTTAAACTTAAAGGTAACATACTTCCTTTTCTTAATTTTTTCCCTTTAAATACAGGAACATGTTCAATTGCACCTACACCTAAAATACCAGTTTCAGGTGTATTTAATACCGGTGTGAAATATTCAATACCAAAGCTACCTAAATTACTAATTGTAAATGTCGTTCCGTGCATATCATCACTACTTAAGCTACCTGCTCGTGCCTTTTGTGCCACATTCTTAATCTCTTTAGACAACTCTACTAAAGATAAATTATTTGCAAAGCGAATAGCTGGAACGACTAACCCTTTTTCTAATGCGACTGCCATGCCTAAATGCACATGTTCAAATTGATGAATTGCATCATCTATATAAGCGCTGTTCATTTCTTTATGCTCTCCAAGTGCTAATACAACAGCATGCGAGACGAAATCCGTAATAGTTAATTTATTATCATATCTTTTTTGTACAACTTCCGCTATTTCTTTATGTAAAGCAACTAAATCTGTTACATCTACTTTCATCGTTAACGTTAATTGTGCGCTATTTTGTAAGCTTGCGTGCATACGATTTGCGATTGCTTTACGCATACCAGTAACAGGAATCGCTTTACTTTCTTCTCGTTCAGATATTTCCGGAACGTTTACTCTTACCTCAAGTACTTTTAATACATCTGCCTTTGTAATCCTTCCGCCAGGACCTGTACCAACTAATGCCTTGATATCCAGATTTTCAGACTTTGCAATTTTCTTCGCTACAGGTGAAATTTTAATTCTTTGCTTCGATACTTCTTTCCCATTTGCTTCTTGATTTTGTACATTTTGTACTTCTATATTAGATGTTTTTTCTTCTACAACATGTGTGCTTTCCTGCATTTCTACCTTTTCATTCGGTTTACCGATGTAGCAAATTACAGTACCAGGCGGCACTCCTTCATCTTCACTTACAGCTATATCAAGTACCGTACCATCAGCTGGCGCTTCAATTTCCGTTTCAATTTTTTCTGAATTAATACTAGCAATTAGTTCTCCTTTTGCTACATTATCGCCTGCTTTAATATTCCAGCTCGTAATAATACCTTCTTTCATCGCCATACCTAACTTCGGCATTACAACTTCTACAGCCATGTGTCTCTCTCCCTTCTCATCGTTTTATTACACATGTAATAAAGATTGGTCTCCAATCATTTCTGATACAGTTTCAATTACTTTTTCTGGCGTTGGCAAATACAACTTTTCAAGTGGTGGTGAGAACGGAACAGGTGTATGTGGTGCTGTAATTCGTTTAATAGGTGCATCTAACAAATCAAAACCTTTATCCGCTACAATTGCCGCAATATCTGTTGCAATACTACATCTAGGATTCGCTTCGTCAATGACGATAAGACGATTTGTTTTTTCAACAGATGATAAAATAGTATCTTCATCAAGTGGTGATAAAGATCGTGGATCAATTACTTCTACTTCAAGCCCCTTTTTCGATAATTGCTTTGCAGCTGCAAGCGCTGTATGAACTTGCTTTCCGATTGCGACAATTGTTACATCAGAACCTTCCCGTTTAATATCTGCTTTTCCTAATGGAATTGTATAGTATCCTTCTGGCACTTCACCTTTCATATTGTAAAGTGTTTTATCCTCAAAGAAGATTACTGGATCATCATCTTCAATTGCCGCTAATAATAAGCCTTTTGCATCATACGGTGTGGAAGGAACAACAACTTTAATACCTGGTATGCTCGTAAATAATGCGTACAAACTTTGTGAATGTTGAGCTGCTGCACTAAAACCAGCGCCATGCATCGTACGTACTGTAACGGGTACTTTTGCTTTACCTCCAAACATATAACGGAATTTCGCACCTTGGTTTAATACTTGGTCAAGACAACTACCGATAAAATCATTAAACATTAACTCAGCTATCGGACGTAACCCAGTTGCAGCAGCTGCCATCGCAGCTCCCATATAACCCGCTTCAGAAATTGGTGTATCCAATATACGATTTCGACCAAACTCTTGTACAAGTCCTTTCGTAACACCAAGAACACCACCCCAAGCTTCATCATCTTGCAGGTGATCAACTTGTGCACCGCCTGCAACATCTTCACCTATTAAAATTACATTTTCATCACGACGCATTGAGATTTTCATCGCTTCATTAATTGCAGTTGACATACTTACTGTTCTAGTCATAATTTTTCACCCTCCTCTTATTTGTAAGAAACGTATACATCTTTTAATAATTCTTCATCGTCTGGGTATGGACTATTTTCACTAAATTCAATGGATCTTTGTACTGCATCATCTACTGCTTTTTCCATATCAACAAGTTCAGATTCTGTTAATAAACCTTCATGAATTAAATGCTTACGGAAATTCACAATTGCATCTTTTTCATTTAAATGTTCTTCTTTTTCTTCTGTTGTTTTATATGTTTGCGCTTCACCTTCGAAATGACCATAATTACGATATGTCATACATTCAATAATTGTTGGACCATCACCATTACGCGCACGTTCCACTGCTTCTGCAGCAGCTTTATATACAGCGAGAAGATCTTTTCCATCTACTTGAACACCTGGAATATTATAAGCTTTTGCACGATTGGCAATAGAATCACAACTTGAAGCATATTCAAATGTAGTTGCTTCACCATAACCATTATTTTCTGCGATAAAAATAACCGGTAACTTCCAAATCGCTGCTAAATTAACCCCTTCATGAAATGTCCCTTCATTATTTGCTCCGTCACCGAAGAAGCAAACACTTACATCCTTTGTTCCTTTATATTTAGCTGTTAATGCTGAACCGCAAGCAAGTGGGAAACCGCCACCTACAATGCCATTTGCACCAAGCATTCCTTTATCTAAATCGGCAATATGCATGGAACCACCTTTGCCTTTACATAACCCTGTCGCTTTCCCGAAAAGCTCAGCCATCATACCATTTAAATCACAACCTTTTGCGATACAATGTCCATGACCTCTATGTGTACTTGTAATACTGTCACTATCCGTTAAGTGGGCACATACACCAACTGCTACCGCTTCTTCACCTGCGTATAAATGAACGAAACCTGGCAAAACGCCTTGCGCGAACAATTCATGCACCTTATCTTCAAATTTACGAATCTCTAACATTTTTTTATACATCCAACGAGCTTGTTCTTTCGTAATTTCATTCCCTTTACTTTCAGTTGTTTTTAACATGTCCAGCCCTCCTATTTTCTTGTTCGTCTGTTATATTGCAAGTACTATGCCAAATTCTAATCCTTGATTTCATGGGTTTTCTCATTTCTTTCATAATAAAAAAGTGGACAAAATGAGACAGATGTCTCGTTTTGTCCACTTTTGTTCACCTAATTTGAGAACTATTATCTTATTCATTCTCAAAGCTCTGCTGTAATTTTCGGATGTAAATAATTTGCCCAATATGATATGCATTATGAGTTGTTACATTCGCTAACACTTCCCACCACTTTGCAGAAACAGGAAATCCCACTACATCACTTTCAACCTTTTCTTCATTAATGAGATTTTGCCATTGTAACAGTTTTTCTAGTAGTTTTTCCCGTAATTCATCGAAAGTTTGATTATCTGAAAGCATAAAACTTTTGTTATTATCTCCTATAGCGGGTACTGCATTCACATTTGATTCTTTATACCTAGTTTGCCACGTAGAGTTCCAATACAGTAAATGTTGTACGATTTCAGCTATACTATTACTCTCTTCATTCGGTTTCCAGCAAGCTTCCCTCTCAGATAAATCCTTAACTGCATCGGAAAATGGCATATACCAACTAGGATCATTTGCATTCGCTAATAGCTGATCTGCTAATACATCTTTCACATGGACCATTTTTTTCCCTCATTTCATTATCATATTAATATACACTACTCTATATACGCTCATTCCCTATAATCCCCTTTTTTACATACAAATTGATTTCATACTAAATGTAAGAATAATAGATTTTCTTATCATAACTCGTTATGATAAAAGAAAAAGAAAGCTGGCGGAAAATGAATAAAAAAATCGCAATAATTACAGGAGCCTCAAGTGGATTTGGACTATTAACTACACTCGAACTCGCAAAAAAAGATTATTTAGTTATCGCTACAATGCGAAACCTTGAAAAACAAGTAAACTTAATATCTCAAGTTACTCAACTTAACTTACAGCACAATATAAAAGTTCAACAATTAGATGTAACCGATCAAAATTCTATACATAACTTCCAATTATTTTTAAAAGAAATACAAAAAGTAGACCTTCTTGTTAATAATGCAGGATATGCAAATGGCGGCTTTGTAGAAGAAATTCCAGTAGAGGAATACCGTAAACAATTTGAAACGAACCTATTTGGAGCTATATCAATTACCCAGCTTGTTTTACCATATATGAGAGAACAAAAAAGCGGAAAAATCATTAATATAAGCAGCATTAGCGGCCAAGTTGGATTTCCTGGTTTATCTCCTTATGTATCTTCAAAATATGCATTAGAAGGCTGGAGTGAATCGCTTCGCTTAGAATTAAAACCTTTCGGAATAGACGTCGCTTTAATTGAACCTGGTTCTTACAACACAAATATATGGGAGGTTGGTAAACAACTAGCTGAAAACCAATCTGATACAACATCTCCTTACAAAGAATATATGGATAAAATACAAAAACATATTAATAGCGGTAGTGATACATTTGGTCATCCGATAGAGGTTGCTAATAAAATTGTAGAAATTGCTGAATCTAAGCGTACAAATTTACGATATCCAATCGGTAAAGGTGTGAAATTTATGATCTTCGCGAAGAAAATTCTTCCTTGGAGATTGTGGGAGTTTCTTGTGTTGAGGAGTTTTAAGAAGATGTAAATATAAAGAGTAACTATCAAGATAAATAATGGTAGCTACTCTTTTTAAATATTCATCATGAAAAACCAAAATGACATTAGTATGTAGAAAGAGGATCAAAATAAAGTAACATTGAAACCATAAAAACAAATGCAAAGAATCCAATTATAGAAAGAATATATTCCTTTGTCTCTCTGTTATACTTCCATTCCATCCATACGCGTAATAAGGAAATTGCTCCAAAATAAGCAAATACAGCAATTCCTATATTAGCATTTTCTACTTTGAACAGATAAATAAAACTTACTATAAAATATACGATAAAAAGACCTATTTCTAATTTTACATGTAAACTATTTACATGCTTATATATCCAAGCATTGCCCTTTGGCATATTTAGTTTTTTTCTTAAAAACTTTTCTAAAAAATACCCTCCAATTATCATACTAATAACTATAATCCAAATAGTAGAGTTGCCCACTGCATTCCCTCCTATTAAATTAATTATGTTTTCGTAACAAAGTGGATTATTTTTTAAAATATTTAGATAATATATTCATTTTCTTTATCTTCTTTAGTAGTAGTTTTATCAAGACATGTTTTATGTATTGTACAACAACAATCTATTTCCCATCCCTTTTGTTCCGGGATGTTTATCCTTTTTCTTTCTATTTTTTCAAAAACGAATATAGATAGTACCGATAAAATTAATAGAGGTATTTTTATAATTGACTGAAAACCCTATCCTTTTATTTTCTTACTTTCATTTTCTCCGGCTGATCACTAGGATACGTGGCATTCTCTTTATTTTCAACGTCCCAACTAATTATAGTCGCACTATCACGTCCCAACTGATGATGCACGTGTTCTAAAACATTGTGAATATTTTCTTT